>JACCDG010523278.1_pt1 | contig 59001 bp, 61 predicted proteins | sample 7442471 | NCBI WGS metagenome assembly JACCDG01 (sample SAMN15323444, study PRJNA562643) | freshwater metagenome | isolation source: river surface water | place: USA:Blue River Watershed | collected 2017-08-17 | reverse complement strand
TGTAAGAAGGTAATGCGCTTACCAGCTTGCGCATTCAATAAATCATGCAAACCTTCTGGGGTACTTTGCTCAGAAATATCGTCAGTACTTTCTTCGGGTGCCGCAATATCATCAACTAGCTTTCTCAAAGGATGATTCAGAATCAGCACAGGTGGAATTAAATTAGTAGTCGCTTCGCCATCGCCCGACTTCTCCTCTAAGTAATGCTGAGCAATAAAGGCCTCTAGAATTTCGGCTGGTGGTGGCAGTTCTCCTGAACTTGAGCGCAAGCCTTTCGGGAAATAGGCGCGATCACCCAAATGGCGACCGCCACGAATCATTGCCAAATTGACGCAGACCACGCCCTCCATTTGGGCAACAGCAATCACATCAACATCACCCTCACCCTCAGCAACCGTATCCATTGATTGTTGCTGTAAGACGCTGGAAAGATCGGCAATACGATCCCTTAATACTGCAGCCATTTCAAATTCCATAGCATCGCTATAGGCGTGCATTTTCTTTTCAAGCTCAGAAAGCACACGACTATGGTCACCCTCTAAGAAACGTGTTGCCTGGGCTACATCTTGCCCGTACTGCTCGACACTTAAACGACCAACACAAGGGGCACTACAACGATGAATTTGATGCAACAAACAAGGGCGACTACGGTTTTTAAATACAGAGTCTTCGCAAGTTCTCAGACGAAATACCTTTTGTAAAATCTGCACACTGTTCCGCACTGCCCATGAATTCGGGAATGGCCCAAAGTAGTGATTGCGCTTATCCGTTTTTCCTCGATACGAGGCTAAACGAGGAAATTGATGCCCCGTCAACATCACGTAGGGATAAGACTTATCATCTCGAAAGAGAATATTGAATGGAGGCGCCAACTCCTTAATCAGATTGTTCTCTAAAATTAGGGCTTCAGTTTCTGAGCGTGTTACTGTGGTTTCGTAGCGGGCAATTTTTCCCACCATCAGTTCTATGCGTGGTGAAAGCTGTGTTCGCTGGAAGTAACTTGATACACGCTTTTTGAGGTTGCGCGCTTTACCGACATACAGAATATGTCCTGCCTCATCAAAGAAGCGATATACCCCCGGCAATCCGGGTAGCCGTTTAACATCTTGCTGAAGGGTTTCAAAAAGCGAATTGCTCATGCGTTGGGATATTTTCTGTCAAATCGTAGACAACTATGGTGATGCCGGTGTTTGCTGGCGTCTAGCAAGAAGCTTAACAAGTCTTCATGGCCAAGAAGTGCGCATTTTCTGCGACGATCTGCCAACCCTTAATTTACTCGCTTCTGGAGTTGACCCTGAAATCAAAGGCCTGATTGATATCCAGCCTTGGGAAGCAAGCCATAACAACAGCCGCCATCCAGTTCAACCCCCTGATGTCGTCATTGAGGCATTTGGGTGCGACCTCCCCGAGCGCTACCTTGCGGGTCTGCTAATTGCCCCCCAAAAACCCATCATCATTAATCTAGAGTACTTAAGCGCAGAACCTTGGATCGTGGACTTTCATCAAAAAGCATCCCCACAGGCGCATGGCATTCCAAAATACTTTTTCTTCCCAGGCTTTCAGGAGAATGCAGGCGGTATTTTGATTGACCCAATACCGAAGGAGTCATCGCTGACTGAGGCATCGATTCCTGAGAGCCTTCGGGCCAGCTGGAGTCTCTTGAGACCGAATGCAAAGCGCATTAGTGTTTTTTGCTACCCAGGCATACCGCTCCTGAAATGGCTAGAAGATCTGGCGACTCTGGGTGAGAACTTCGACATCGTGCTGACACATGGCCAACGTGAGCAATTGCAGTTCAGCTCTGGTCACCCTACTCAGCCACTTGCTTTACCCGACTCCATTCAGTTGATCTCCATTCCTTTTGTTTCTCAAGATGAATACGATTGGATGCTTTCTCAATGCGACTTCAACATTGTTCGAGGTGAAGATTCTTTTGTCCGAGCACAGTTAGCTGGGAAGCCTTTCATTTGGCATATTTACCCCCAAGAAGATCGCGCTCACGAAACCAAGTTAGCCGCATTTTTAGATCTCTATCTTGAAGACGCATCACAAGAGCTTAAACACGCTGTCATAGCCGCGATGACTTGGGCAATGCCGAGTGAGTGGTACCAGTCAATTGATAGCTGGGATGCCCATTCCAAGGCCTGGAGAGCTGATTTACTTGAAAAACAAGCTGATGGTGGCCTAGCTGCCCGTCTAATGGGCTTTGTAGCCTGATCTTGTGCGAAATCCGCCTGTGGGCGGTTACAATCTTGTTTTTGATAAAAACCGCAGAAAATCAGCTCTGCACCCAGGAATAGCAAGATGAAAACAGCACAAGAACTCCGCGTTGGTAACGTAGTAATGATCGGCACTGATGCCATGGTCGTTTTAAAAGCAGAATACAGTCGCTCAGGCCGCAACTCTTCTGTTGTAAAAATGAAATTCAAGAACTTGTTAACTGGTGCGCCTAACGAAGGCGTATTTAAAGCAGATGACAAGTTTGATGTTGTGATCTTAGATAAGAAAGATTGCACCTACTCTTACTTCGCAGATCCAATGTATGTATTTATGGATGGCGACTACAACCAATACGAAGTTGAAGCTGAGTTCATGGGTGATGCATTGCATTACCTTGAAGAAAGTATGCCTTGTGAAGTCGTGTTCTACGAAGGCAAAGCGCTCTCAGTAGCAATGCCAAACTCTTTAGTTCGTGAAATCATTTATACAGAGCCAGCAGTTAAAGGCGATACCAGCTCAGGCAAAGTATTGAAGACTGCAAAATTGGCTACTGGCTATGAATTGCAAGTTCCATTGTTCTGCAACACTGGTGACAAGATCGAGATCGATACTCGTACCGGTGAATATCGTAGCCGCGCTAATTAATTAGCTCGCTCGATAGCAAAAAGCCCGGCATGCCGGGCTTTTTTTATCGTCTTAATTTTTACTGACCTTCTAGGCAATGAGCTTTAACTGCTGGAGTAAGCCTTTGGCATGTTGATATTGCGCTTCAGACTGCAACTCGTCCCATGTAGGGGCTGTAGCAGTCGGCATCAGTCGATTCAATCGAATTGCAGACTCTACCTGTTTTGCTTTTGAGACCTTTAACTGACTGAGTAACTGGTCTGCGAGATCAGGACGATTGCAAATCAACACGGCATCGCATCCTGCCTCAAGCGCCATATCAGCACCCTTCACTACCGAACCGGCAACACTAGCACCTTCCATTGATAAATCATCACTAAAGATGACACCCTCAAAGCCCAACTCTTGACGCAAGATGGAATGCAACCAAACCTTAGAAAATCCAGCTGGATTTTTATCCACCTTGGGATAAATCACGTGAGCTGGCATCACCGCAGTTAAACTCAGGTCCAACCATTCATATGGCTTAGCATCGTCATTCAAGATTTGTTTCAAGGGACGCTCATCCACGGGAATGGCCACATGAGAGTCCGCCTCAGCCCAGCCATGGCCAGGGAAATGCTTGCCACAATTCGCCATACCCGCAAGGCGTAAGCCTTCGTTCAAGCTTTTAGCTAAGGCAAAGGTAATTTGCGGATCACGACTAAATGCACGATCACCAATCACACCGCTGCGACCAAAATCGAGATCCAAGACTGGGGTAAAACTAAAGTCGACACCACAAGCACGCAACTCAGCAGCTAGGACATAAGCACAAGCTGTAGCCGCTGCCATCGCAATAGCAGCAGATTCAGCAGAATGAGATGACTTGTTTTTAGCGCCCCAAAGTTCACCGAGCTTACGCATGGCGGGCAAATGGGTAAAGCCATCAGTCCTGCAACGCTGAACACGTCCACCCTCATGATCAATCGAGATCAATACGTCGGAACGGAGTTTTTTAATTTCTGAAGTGAGTTTGGTAAGTTGCTTACGATTAGCAAAGTTTCTGCCAAACAAAATCACGCCGCCAGTAAGTGGGTGCAAGATGCGACGACGATCTTCTGCGTTTAACTCAAGGCCAACAACATCTAAGGTAACTGGGCCTGGATTCATAGTCGACTTACTCATGTGTTCCTCGTCATTTTCTATTTGCTTTTGATGATTATTTATTTTTGAACTACGATGACATGGGCTATTGCCATGTCTTGCTCATCACTGACGGTGACGTGAGCTTCCCAGTTTTTTTCCTGCATGAATTGTGCAAGCACGCCTAAATAAGAGGTAATTGGTTTGCCGCTCGGCTCGTTGAGCGTTTGCAGAGAGCGCCAAGTCATTGGCATTCTCATACCCAAGCCAATTGCCTTTGAGAAAGCTTCCTTTGCTGCAAAGCGCGTAGCCAAGAATGCAATACCCCGCTTGTGATTTCTGGCTAAGCGATGTTTGAAAACCAACATCTCATCAGGGCCCAGGATTTTTTCAGCCAAGCGGCCATTGGTGCGATCGTAAGCGGCTTGAAGCCGCTCGATCTGCAAAATATCTGTACCTATGCCAATGATCATTTGATATTTAATCTTTTAAGCTTTAGCTCTACCCTGAATCATCAGAGCCTTCATATCCGTAATCGCTTTTTGCCAACCCTTAAACAGTGCTTCAGCAACAATAGCGTGTCCGATATTGAGTTCAGAGAGCTCAGTAATGGCAGCCACGGGCATCACATTGCCCTCATGCAAGCCATGGCCCGCATTAACGCGTAGACCAATACCTTTTCCAAACTGAGCTGCTTTTCTGATGCGCTCGAGCTCTTGCTTCTGTTGATCGCCAGTTAGGTCTGCATAGCGACCAGTGTGTAATTCAACTACTGTTGCACCCACATCTTTAGCTGCCTGAATTTGCTTTTCTTCAGGATCAATAAAAAGAGATACCCGAATGCCCGCATTTTTTAATTGCGCAGTAGCCGCTTTGACTGCTTCAAAGTGGCCGATGACATCTAAGCCGCCCTCAGTAGTGACCTCTTCACGCTTTTCAGGAACCAGACATACGTCATGCGGCTGAACCCGACAGGCGATATGAATCATCTCCGGTGTAACGGCGCACTCTAAATTCATACGCGTCTGAATTAAGGGGCGAAGAGCCATTAAATCGGCATCCTTGATGTGACGACGGTCCTCGCGCAAGTGCAAGGTAATGAGATCTGCGCCAGCCACCTCGGCCAAATGCGCCGCCTTCAGGGGGTCAGGATAAACCGTGCCACGCGCATTACGGAGAGTGGCGACGTGATCGATATTGATGCCAAGCTCAAGGTTATTAGAGTCGCTCATATTTGTAGATTACTAGATTTTCTTAAGGTCAATCAAAATCTGACGGGTGGTGAGCACTTGATCCTGGAGGTGTAAGCCCAACAAAAAACGCATTAATTGCTTACTCTCAGAGAGCGTCTCCTGATCAGAAAAATCTCCCGCCGCTATTGCTAGCAGGGATTTACCACTCAAGACTGGCCAGTGGCCAGGATCATCTCCTTGCGCCGGCCTAACGCCACGTTCAGGCTGATAAACATACTGCTCATTGGATATAGGGGCACTATTGGTTTCGACGCAGCGATCCAGCGCTGCCGCATAACCAGTTTCCTGCAAAAGCGTTAACTCAAAAGGTCGCAGAATTTCTTCTAAGCCCTTGGATTCAAATTCGAGATTTGATAAAGCGGAGATGGTGTCCGTGTAATGATCGTAAAGTCTTTCATAATCATCCTCACGAGCCAGAAACTTGACCAGTAACTCATTGAGATAAAAGCCACAGAGCAATGCATCACCCACTAAAGATGGTGTACCACCAACCCACTCTGACTTCGTTAAAGTCCGTAACTCCGACTTCCCACTCCAAGAAACTAGTAGAGGCTGAAAGCGCTGTAAGACTGGGCGTAGCACTGAGTGTGGACGCTTAGCTCCCTTAGCAATCAAGGCCATGCGGCCATGCTGCCGAGTAAATACATCCAGAATTAAGCTGGTTTCCTTGTAAGGAATGCTGTGCAATACAAAAGCGGGTTCGTCAGCAACACGAATGGAGGCCATGAATAATTACTCTAATCCTTGCGCCCGTAATTCAGCGCGATCATCTGCCCAACCACGTTTGACCTTGACCCAAGTCTCTAGGAATACTTTACCGTCAAAGAGTTTTTCCATATCAATGCGAGCGTCGGTTGAAATCTTTTTTAATCTCTCACCCTTAGCGCCAATAATCATCGCCTTATGGCTATCACGATCAACCAAAATCGTTGCTGCAATACGGCGCATCTTACCGTCCATCTTGAACTGATCAATGACTACTGTGCTCGTGTAAGGTAATTCCTCACCAGTAAAGCGGAACACCTTCTCACGCAGGATCTCGGCAGCCAAAAAGCGCTCACTGCGATCCGTAATGGTATCGCCATCGTAGACCGCCGGTGCCTCAGGCAAATAACCCTCGAGCACATCTAATAATCTTTCAACATCTCCAGGACTCTTAGCACTCATCGGTACGATTTCAGAGAACTCACACTTCTGATCTTCGTGACCACCCAACTCACACCAAGGGCGAGCCATCTCTTTAATAAAGTTGAGTAGCGCTTGGTCCCGCTCAGAGGGAGTCTGAAAGCGACTATTAAATAAATCTAATTTGTTTAAAACCAAAACAACTGGCAAGTCATCTGGCAGTAATTTCAAGACCTTCTTGTCATCCTCGCCAAAGTATCCAGCCTCGACTACAAAGCAGGCTACATTCACATCTTGCAAAGCCGTAGTTACTGTGCGGTTCAAAGCCTTGTTCAGAGTATTCATTAAGCGAGTCTGAAAACCTGGTGTATCGATAAAGATGAACTGCGCCTCTTCACGATTCTGAATACCCAAAATACGGTGACGCGTGGTTTGCGCCTTACGGGAGGTAATGCTGATCTTCTGACCAACCAATGCATTCAAGAGGGTTGATTTACCCATATTGGGACGGCCAACAATGGCGATAGTGCCGCATCTAAACACGATTAGCCCTTCAGCTTAAGATTTAACTGCTCTTCGGTTGCTACTTTTTTTGCTGCCTTCTTTTTAGCCGACCGAGTCTTTTTAGGTTTACCTAGTGCCTGTGGCAAGGCTTTCAGAGCTGAGACTAATGCCAACTTTGCTGCCGCCTGCTCTGCTGCTCGTCGTGACGCACCCTCACCCTTAACGGCAACTTTGAGATTGGGTATTAAACACTCCACCTCGAATTGCTGATTATGGGCTGCACCACTGGTACCAGTGACGTTATAGGTGGGCAGCGGCAACTGATAACTCTGCAAACATTCTTGCAACAAGGTTTTGTCGTCTTTACCCAAAGTCTTTGGATCAACGTTAGCCAAAATAATGGAATAGAGCTTGCGCAAACATGACTTAGCGGCATCAAACCCACCATCTAAGAATATTGCACCAGTGACTGCTTCCAAGGTATCAGCCAGAATAGATGGGCGACGAAAACCACCACTCTTCAGCTCACCCTCGCCTAAGCGCAGGTAGTCAGATAACGATAGAGTTTGAGCGATTTCATAGAGTGCTTGCTGCTTGACTAGATTAGCTCGAACGCGCGAGAGATCGCCCTCATCTAAGTCGGAATAGCGCTCGTAGAGCATTTCAGCAACCACGCAATTCAGAATCGAGTCTCCCAAGAACTCCAGGCGCTCATTATTTTTCTTACTGTGACTACGATGCGTGAGAGCTTGATTGAGCAGCTCTAGTTTTTTAAATGTATAGCCTAGTTGCGCTTGCAGCGGTGCAGTTTCGATGACGGCGCGGGCGTTCATGATCTTATTCGAAGCCGCCAATGCGACCGAGATTTCCGAGATTCAGCCAAACAAAGAATGCTTTGCCAACAATATTTTTATCCGGCACAAATCCCCAGTAACGAGAATCAGCACTATTATCACGGTTATCGCCCATGGCAAAGTAATGCCCTGCCGGGACTTTACATGTAAGGCCAGCATTGATGTATTGGCAGTTTTCAAATCCAGGGAAACGCTCTGCAGGGAACATGCCAGCAGGACGATCAGGGTCGTTCAAGATCTCATGCTTATTGCCACCCAAGTCTGCAGGAAATGATTCTGCAAACCGTTTGGCATAGCGCATATTTTCTGGGTCTAGGTAAGACTCACCACCACTGTATTGCAATGGCTGACCATTTACGGTTAAACGCTTGTCTTGATAGGTAATAGTGTCGCCTGGCAAAGCCACCACGCGCTTAATGTAATCAACTGATTCATCGCGGGGGTAACGGAAAACCACAACATCGCCACGCTTTGGCGATCCTAATTCAACCACCATCTGATTGATCACTGGTAAACGAATACCGTAGGTAAATTTATTTACCAGAATAAAGTCGCCAATCTGCAGTGTCGGAATCATGGATCCGGATGGAATCTTAAATGGCTCAACAATGAAAGAGCGCAACACAAACACCGCACAAATCACTGGGAAAAAACCAGCTGTGTATTCCAACCACAATGGCATACGGTCGATGCCAGCTAGACGTCTTTGCGGAGCAAAGTAATAACGGTCAGCAATCCACGCAATTCCAGAGACCACCACCAATACAAAGAGGATGAGAGCAAAGTTCATTAATCGTCTACCTGCAAAATGGCTAAGAAGGCCTCTTGTGGGATCTCCACGTTACCTACTTGCTTCATGCGCTTCTTGCCTTCTTTTTGCTTCTCTAATAATTTGCGCTTACGGGAAATATCACCACCGTAACATTTAGCCAAGACGTTCTTACGCAATGCCTTGACGTTTTCACGGGCAACAATATTGCTGCCGATCGCCGCCTGAATAGCTACATCAAACATTTGACGCGGAATAATGCCGCGCATCTTAGCAACCACCTCGCGTCCACGATGCTGACTATTGCTACGGTGAACGATCACCGATAACGCATCAACTCGCTCACTATTAATGAGGATGTCAACTTTAACCACATCAGCTGGACGATATTCTTTGAACTCATAGTCCATCGATGCATAGCCACGAGAAATGGATTTCATTTTGTCGAAGAAATCCAAAACAATCTCAGCCATCGGCAACTCATATGTGAGCTTCACTTGACGACCAAGGTAATTCATATCCATCTGAATACCGCGCTTACCAACGCACAGAGTAATGATCGCGCCCACATACTCTTGTGGCATATACAAATTCACTGTCACGATAGGCTCAAGAATCGTATTGATCTTGCTAGCCTCTGGCATCTTAGATGGGTTATCTACCGACAAGATGGTGCCGTCAGACTGCTCAACCTGGTACACCACCGTTGGAGCGGTAGTGATGAGATTCATGCCGTACTGACGCTCTAATCTCTCTTGCACGATCTCCATATGGAGCAAGCCCAAGAAGCCACAGCGAAATCCGAAGCCAAGCGCTTGTGAAACCTCAGGCTCATACAAGAGTGAGGCGTCATTTAACTGAAGCTTCTCCAAAGATTCGCGGAGCTGATCGTATTCGCTCGACTCTACTGGGTATAGACCCGCAAATACCTGAGGCTTAACCTCTTTAAAACCAGGCAGCGGCTCACTCGCAGGTACTCGACCTTGTTGTCCAGGGGTATGCGTAACTGTATCGCCCACCTTGGCAGCTTTTAGCTCTTTAATGCCAGCAATCACAAAGCCCACTTGACCAGCAGACAATTCTGGGCGATCTACGGACTTTGGGCTAAACACACCTACATGCTCGACCAAGTGGCTTGAGCCATTGGACATCAAAGTAATTTTTTCTTTTGGCTTGAGAGTGCCATTCACAACGCGCACCAGCATCACCACACCAACGTAATTATCAAACCAAGAGTCAATGATTAAAGCTTGCAAAGGATCTGCTGCATTGCCTTTTGGTGGAGGTACACGAGCAATCATCTCTTCGATGACATCTTGTACGCCTAAACCAGTTTTGGCTGAACAGGTTACCGCTTCAGATGCATCAATACCAATCACATCTTCAATTTCTTTTTTGGCGCGCTCAGGATCAGCCTGTGGCAAATCAATCTTGTTCAGTACCGGCACCACTTCAACACCCAACTCCAGCGCCATGTAACAGTTAGCAACTGTTTGAGCCTCAACGCCTTGGCTGGCATCGACTACTAACAATGCGCCTTCGCATGCTGAGAGTGAACGACTCACCTCATACGAGAAGTCGACGTGTCCCGGTGTATCAATCAAATTGATGTTGTAGGTTTTACCGTCTTTAGACTTATAAGTCAGCGCTGCTGTTTGTGCTTTGATAGTGATGCCACGCTCACGCTCGATATCCATCGAATCCAGAACCTGGGCTTCCATTTCACGATCAGAGAGACCGCCACAGAGTTGGATAATGCGATCAGCAAGCGTTGATTTGCCGTGATCAATATGGGCGATGATAGAAAAATTGCGGATTAAATCCATAGCGTCTTATGTGGTCTTCAAAAAACGCCTTGTCAGAGCGCACCACAATGATGCGCTGCAAAAAGCCGTCTTGGAGTGATTGTAATGGGTGGCGCCAAAATAGCGCCAAACCCGTTTATTTCATCTAAAAACCCTGCTTTTGGCTTATTTTGGCCTAACAGGAATAACCATGGTACTGTCGGCTCGACGGACGAAAACGGGGACCGCCTTATTGGAGTCCAAACCCTTCACTAGGCCCTCAAACTGCTTTACCCCAGTGATATCAGCATCTGCAATCCGAATAATGACATCTCCTGGACGAACACCTGCACGTGCCAAGGGACCATCTCCCAAGCCAGTAACCTCAACGCCACCACGGATATTGAGTTCCTTTCTCTTGCTATCCGAGAGCTCGGAAACCACCACTCCAAGAGAATTCGCATTTCCACCTGATGAACCTGAGTTGTCTGATTTCTTGACGGCAGCTTGACCTGCTTCGGTATCCACCACGGAAACCATCAAATCTTTGGTAGAGCCTTTACGCCAAACCTGTACGCTGGCACTAGTACCTGGCTTAGTATCACCAACAGCTCTAGGCAGATCGGTAGATTTGCCAATATCACGGCCATTGAAGCTGAGAATCACGTCACCAGACTCAATACCGCCCGCTGCCGCTGGTCCACCCGGCTCAACGTTGCGAACATAAGCGCCACGTGGCTTACCCAATCCAAGGCTCTCTGCAATTTCTTTGGTCATTTCACCTAAAGCCACGCCAATACGACCACGCGTCATTTTTCCATTGGTACGTAATTGATCTGCTACACGCATGGCCTCATCAATCGGAATCGCAAATGAGATGCCCATATAACCGCCAGAGCGGCTAAAGATTTGTGAGTTAATGCCGATGACTTGTCCGGCTGTATTTAGCAAAGGGCCACCTGAATTGCCTGGGTTAACCGCAACGTCAGTCTGAATGAAGGGCAAGTAGTCGCCAGTATCACGACTCTTGGCAGACACAATGCCTGCAGTCACGGTATTTTCTAAACCAAATGGGGAGCCAATGGCTAACACCCACTCACCCACCCTCACGCGAGAAGAGTCACCCAATGGCAACTTAGGCAAATCGCGTGCATCAATTTTGACAACTGCCACGTCGGTCCGCTTATCCATACCTAATAGCTTGGCTTTGTACTCACGCTTGTCGGTCAAGGTGACATAGATAGTATTAGCACCCTCAACTACGTGGGCATTGGTCAAAATTAAACCATTCGATTCAATAATGAAACCGGAGCCTACGCCGCGATCTGCTTCTTGCGGCTTACCGGGATTGGGTTGGGCTTGTTTGGGTCCACCAGGCAAACCTGGAATAGGTACTCCGAAAAAGCGACGAAAGAACTCAGCCTGATCCTCTGGCATGCCTGGGAAGCCACCCTGAGATTGTTGCTGCATCACTTTTTCGGTGGTGCGAATATTCACAACGGCCGGACTTGCTCTTTCAACTAGATCGGCAAAATCAGGGATAGAGACGCGTGGGCTCTGAGCGCAGGCCTGCTGAATAAACGCAATTTGCCCCAAGCTAAAGATAGCCAAGAACGCAATAAGGTACTTTTTCATAATGCTATAGACCTGCTTGGTAAAAACCAATAATTAAAGAAACGAAGAAAGGAAAAACCTAATCTGTATATTAGGTCAGTTTGCCAAAAATCAAGGTACCGTTAGTACCCCCAAAGCCAAAGTTGTTTTTGACAGCATGGTCGATCTTCACATCACGAGCAGTATTGGCGCAGTAGTCCAAATCACACTCGGGATCTTGATTGAAGATGTTGATGGTTGGTGGAGACTTCTGGTTATGTAGAGCCAGAATAGTAAAGACAGACTCCAAGCCGCCAGCACCGCCTAAAAGATGGCCAGTCATCGACTTAGTGGAGTTGATCAAAGTCTTCTTAGCATGATCGCCAAGAGCAGCCTTGATGGCGCCGGTTTCATTCTTATCGCCCAAAGGTGTCGACGTACCATGCGCATTAATGTATTGAATCTGATCGGCATTTAAGCCGGCATCGCGCATAGCGTTGACCATGCAACGACGTGGGCCATCCATATTTGGGGCGGTCATGTGATACGCATCACCACTCATACCGAAGCCCAAGAGCTCGCAGTAGATTTTTGCACCACGTGCTTTTGCGTGTTCATACTCTTCCAAGACAACAACACCAGCACCCTCACCCAGAACGAAACCATCACGGTCTCTATCCCATGGGCGTGAAGCTGTTGCAGGGTCATCATTACGAGTAGATAGCGCTCTTGCTGAAGCAAAGCCACCAACACCTAATGCAGAAATCGTAGATTCAGCACCGCCGGCAACCATCACATCGGCATCGCCGTACTGAATTAAGCGTGCTGCCAATCCAATGCTGTGCAAGCCAGTAGTACAGGCTGTCACTGCAGCCACATTTGGACCTTTAAGACCAAACAAGATACTGAGGTGACCAGAAATCATATTAATGATTGAGCCTGGTACAAAGAATGGGGAGATGCGACGAGGGCCACGAGCCAATAACTCAGCGCCAGTTTCTTCAATCATTGGCAAACCACCAATACCTGAACCAACCATAACGCCAACGCGCTCAGCGTTCTCTTCCGTTACCTGTAAACCGCTATCGCGAATAGCTTGCGTACCAGCAGCAATGCCGTAATGGATGAAGGTATCCATATGGCGCGCCTCTTTGGCAGAAACATATTCTTCGACATTGAAATCTTTCACCTCGCCGGCGAAATGCACGCTCAGCGGAGTGTGGTCAAACTTCGTGATGGTAGCAATGCCCGATTTGCCCGCGAGCAAATTAGACCAAGCTACATCAACCGAGTTACCAACTGGTGAAATAAGGCCTAAGCCGGTAACAACAACCCGGCGACGGCCATTTGATGCTGACACAGTAATAGCTTTTAACTAAGCTCGGGAATTAACCCTGAGCTTTAGACTGAGCAAAATCGATAGCGAGCTGAACAGTAGTAATTTTTTCAGCTTCTTCATCCGGAATTTCAATTCCGAATTCATCTTCCAAAGCCATTACCAATTCAACAGTGTCAAGAGAGTCTGCGCCTAAGTCATTCACAAAAGAAGATTCATTCTTGATATCTGCTTCTGCGACGCCCAATTGCTCAGCGACGATCTTCTTAACGCGTTGTTCGATGTTATCCATTAATTCCCCCAAGGGTTGTAAAAAAACGATGAAAAGGATTTTATCAGCTTGGCGGGCTAAATTAGTAAATCCGCCAAAAAATGATCAAATTTCTGCTGTATTTTTAGGCTAAATAGAGGCCACCATTGACATGCAAGGTGTTCCCAGTAATGTATCCAGCCGCTGGAGAGGCTAAAAACGCCACTGCCTGCGCTACATCCTCTGGGCTACCTAAACGGGCCAAGGGAATATTCGCTTTTAGGCTGTTTTGCTGCTCTTCACTCAAAGCGCGGGTCATATCGGTATCAATAAATCCTGGTGCAACACAGTTCACAGTGATATTGCGGCTACCAATTTCGCGGGCTAAAGCACGGGTCATGCCCGAAACACCCGATTTGGCAGCGGCGTAATTTGCCTGCCCAGGGTTGCCCATATGACCAACAATCGAGGTGATATTGATAATGCGGCCAGCGCGCGCTTTCATCATCGGGCGCATTACAGCCTGTGACAAACGGAAAACCGCACTTAAATTGGTGTCAATCACATCAGTCCACTCATCTGTTTTCATGCGCATAGCTAGGTTATCGCGGGTGATACCGGCGTTATTCACCAAAATATTGATACCCCCAAAATCCTTGACGATCAAATCGATGATGTCTTCGCAAGCCTTTGGATCGGTCACATTCAATACCTCGCCACGACCACCGCTCGCTTGTAAACGGGCATTGATCGCTTTGGCGCCATCCTCAGAGGTGGCAGTGCCAATGACCTTTGCACCACATTTCACCAGTTCATCCGCAATGGCCTGACCAATCCCGCGCGATGCGCCGGTTACCAATGCAATTTGTCCGCTTAAGTCGAGATTCATATTTGTCTTCCGTCGTTTTTTGTTGCTTCTTTGTTGTATTTTTACTTTACTGTAGCCAGTGCTTCGGTAAGGCTAGCCTCATCAAAAATAGGAATGCCAACAACATTCTCGTTAATACGCTTAGTCAGCCCAGCCAATACCTTGCCAGGGCCGCACTCTACAACCTGAGTAATACCCTGTTGTGCCATGGCATTGATAGTCTCTTGCCAACGCACAGGCTTGGCAGCTTGGCGTACTAAGGCGTCTTTGATAGCCGCTGGATCATTGAGGACATTGACATCAACGTTATTAACTACAGAAATAGTGGGGACCTTAAATTCAATATCCGCTAAGTAGCCTTTGAGTTTTTCAGAGGCAGGCTGTAGCAACGATGAATGAAATGGCGCAGATACTGGCAATGGCAGAGCGCGTTTTGCGCCAGCCGCCTTCAATAATTCACAGGCTTTCGTCACAGCATCGCTACCACCAGCAATCACTACTTGTCCTGGGGCATTGAAGTTCACTGCCTCGACTACGCCACCAGAGGCTACAGCAGCTTCAGCGCAAACCGCCTTCACAATCGCGTCATCCAAACCTAAGATCGCAGCCATACCGCCCGTACCAACTGGTACAGCGGTCTGCATAGCTTCAGCACGAAAGCGCACCAAAGGCACGGCGTCTTTAAAAGAGATTACGCCAGCAGCAACCAAAGCAGAGTATTCACCCAAACTGTGGCCAGCCATCATCTGAGGAACAGCACCACCAGAGGCCAGCCAAGCACGATAAAACGCAATCGCTGCAGTCAACATCACAGGCTGCGTATTGGTTGTTAAAGACAATGCTTCTGCAGGGCCCTCAGCAATCAGTTTTGCAACATCTTCACCCAAAGCTTCTGAAGCCTCTTGCAAAGTCGCGCGAACTTCAGGGCGATCCGCAATGGAATTGAGCATGCCAACAGATTGGGAGCCTTGGCCAGGAAATACAAATGCAAATGTCATAGGATTGATCGCTGAATAATAGTTGTGAATGTATTTTTAGCTTTAGTAGTTTGCTTTAGTACTTAATGACTGCCGCGCCCCAAGCAAAGCCACCGCCCACACCCTCTAGCAAGAGGTGCTGGCCGCGCTGAATTTGACCAGAGCGAACGCCGACATCCAAGGCAAGCGGTATAGATGCAGCAGAAGTATTGCCATGTTCATGGACAGTCACAATGACATTGTCCATCGACATACCCATCTTGCGAGCTGTACTCTCCATGATGCGAATATTGGCCTGGTGCGGCACTAGCCAATCAATTTGATCCGGTTTGAGCTTGGCTTTTTCTAGTGCCTCATGCGCTACTTGCTCAAGTACTTTAACGGCCAACTTAAATACTGCGGGACCATCCATGGTTAAGTAAGCAGAGCCATCTACGCCACCCTGCTTAGCACGCCCTGGTACACACAGGATATCGCGTTGACTTCCATCGGCATGTAAAGCTGTTGCCAGAATGCCTGGCTCAGTCGAGGCTTCTAGGACTACTGCTCCAGCGCCATCACCGAACAAAACAGAAGTAGTGCGATCTTGAAAATCCAAAATGCGAGAGAAGGTTTCTGCACCCAAAACTAATACTTTTTTGTAAGCACCTGTACGGATAAATGCATCTGCAATGGCGAGGGCATAAGTAAACCCAGCGCATACTGCCTGCACATCAAATGCTGCGCAATTGGTATGGGCTCCAAGCTTATCTTGCACTACACAAGCTGTACTTGGGAAACCACCTAAATGATCTGGCGTCGATGTTGCTAAGATAATCAAATCAAGATCTTCTGAGGTACAGCCAGCTGCCTCTAATGCTGCTTGCGCAGCTTTGACTGCCAAGTCACTCGTGAGTTGATTTTCTGCAGCAAAATGACGAGCAGAAATTCCGCTGCGAGTCACAATCCATTCATCACTAGTCTCAAGACCAATCTTTGCTAAACGTTCAACGAGGTCTTGATTACTTAAACGTAACTCAGGAAGATAGCTTCCAGTTCCCGCTATCCGTGAATAGGTACTCATGATTATTTTGTCTCCGCCACAAAAGCTTGAGCGATACGCTCTACCATGCGATTTTTTGCTGCCTCATATGCGCGATCAAGCGCAAAGCCAAATGCAAAACGATCTGCTGAACCGTGACTCTTGATGACGCAACCGCGTAAACCTAAGAGTACTGCACCGTTATAGCGACGATGGTCAACACGCTTACGCACACGCAACAATGGCACCATAGCGCAGATCGCCATCAGCTTGGTGAGCCATGATCGATTGAATTCTTCTTTTATTAAGCCGCTCATCATCTTCGCCAAGCCTTCGCTTGCCTTGAGAACTACGTTGCCCACAAAACCATCACACACCACGATATCCGTGGTGCCCTTAAAAATATCATTGCCTTCTACGTTTCCGTAAAAGTTTAAATTGGTTTGACGCAGCAGCTCACTCGTCTGCTTAACCACTTCATTCCCTTTAATCACTTCTTCGCCAATATTGAGGAGACCAATAGAAGGATTTTGCGTGCCATCAACCACTTGAACCATCACGTTAGCCATTTGCGCAAACTGCACCAAATGCATAGGCTCGCAATCTGCGTTGGCACCCAGGTCCAACATAGTAGTGCCACGCCCTTTTTCATTGGGAATCGCAGTAGCAATCGCAGGGCGATCAACACCATCCAAAGTTTTAAGAATATAGCGGGAGATTGCCATCAAGGCACCGGTATTCCCAGAAGAGATGATTGCATCAGCCAACCCTTCCTTGACCTGCTCAATAGCAACGCGCATGGAGGAGTCTTTTTTACGACGCAATGCCACCTCAATGGGGTCATCCATCAAGACAACTTCACTAGCAGGAATAATTTGAATGCGCTCCATTGGCGCTTTTGGAAATTTACTCAAGGCTTGCTTGAGCGCTTCCGGATTACCAACTAAGGCAATCTTCACATCCGCATGTTTTTCGAGAAAATCGCAACAAGCTGGGACCGTAACAACTACCCCATGATCTCCGCCCATGGCATCGATAGCAAGAGTGACACTCATAAAATCAGGTATTGCTGCAAGTGGTTTTTTTCAAAGAAAAAAGCGGCTTTTATTGGAGCCGCTTCTATCTTTTAGACTAAAGAATTAGTCGTTTTTTGTTTTAACAACTTTACGACCACGATAGTAGCCGTTTGGTGAAATGTGGTGGCGCAAATGAGCCTCACCAGTTGTGGCTTCAACAGCCGTAGCAGGTGCGGTCAAAAAGTCGTGCGCACGGTGCATGCCACGTTTGGATGGGGATTTTTTATTCTGTTGGACGGCCATATTGAACTCCTAAGCAAGGCGACATTCTAGCATGTAAATTGAGCTAAATGCTTGATTAATTGATAAAGCAGATTTGAAATACCACCCCCAATACATGGGGTGCAATCAATTTTTCTTCATATTTTTCAATATGTTAAAGGGATTTTGAGGCTTTTCAGAGGCATCGCCATCTTCCTCGCGATCACCAAATGAAGAGGCATGCGGTTGGCAAGCGCCCTCAGGATGCTTTGGAATTAAAGGCATAGACAAGAGGATTTCATCCTCAATTAAGCCCAAAAGGTCAAAGTGCTGGCTTGCTACCAAAGGCTCTTGTTGGTCATCTTCCATAGGAAAGGCATCTGCCTCCTCCTCGGTGGCGACCAGGACAAATCGACTCTTTTGAGCCAAATCCAGGCCGCAATCTCGCAAACAGCTCTGACAAACTAGGTGAATGCGGCCTTTTACAGCTAATTCCAAAGTTTGTTGAGACTCAGAACCTGGAGAATCAACAAAATGGGTCTTTACCTCCCATTGAAAACCATCTCCCGGCTCGATGCTGGAGGCCTCCTCAGCCACCCTTGGCAAGGCTGAAATCTCCAAAAAACCAGACCCTTGATAAGACTGGGGGGCGCAAAAATCGATCCGGCTCAAAGCCTTGGGATCAGCGGATAACTCAACTTGAGGTAAAACTTGATTACGATTCATGACATCAGTCTAAATGAAGGCTTCAGCGAAAGTACAAGTAGTGATGAGTAATTCTGCAAAAAAACTAATCCTGGCATCTACCTCGATCTATCGTCGAGAGCTCTTGGAGCGCTTGCGCATCCCCTTTGACGTGATCTCGCCAAAGGTTGATGAAACTCCTCTCCCAGAAGAAAGCACTGTAGATTTAGCCTTGCGCCTAGCGAAAGCGAAAGCTGCAGCAGTAGCCAAAGATCACCCTGAGGCTTGGGTCATTGGCTCTGATCAAGTAGCCGACCTTTGTGGAGCTGCGATTGGTAAGCCGGGAAACTTTGAGCGTGCCATGGCGCAACTACAACTCATGCGCGGTGCCACTGTGACTTTTCAAACAGCGCTATGCCTCATGCGTGATAGCGAGGAATCAACAATCAATATTCCCACTGAAGTGACTTTCCGAAAACTTACCGATGATGTTCTAGAGGCATATCTCCATGCCGAAGAACCCTACGACTGTGCTGGTAGCGCTAAGTCTGAAGGTTTGGGAATTTCACTCTTAGAGTCCATTAAGAGCGATGACCCCACTGCATTAATTGGCTTGCCATTAATTGCCCTAAGCGGCCTCTTGCGTGAGGCTGGATTTGTTATTCCGGATAAGAAATGATGAGCTCAACACTAGGCACCCTCTTTTTAATTCCCAATACCTTGGGTGATGATTCTCGCGCCGAGCAATTGCTCTGGGTTTTACCAAGTGAAACCATTGCCCAAACTGCCAAACTCACTCACTGGATTGTTGAGGATGCAAAAACAGCTCGTGCTTTTCTAAAAGCAGTCGATAGCGTTTCGCCCTTAGCCTGCACCATTCAAGAAATGCAGATGAGTGAGTGGCGTGGCGTTGCTCGCAATGCCAAGTACGGCGATGCTGTCAAACCAATGGATTTACTCAAGCCACTTATCTCTGGCAAAGACATGGGGCTGATGTCAGAGGCAGGTGTTCCGGGTGTTGCAGATCCTGGTGCAGAACTCGTGCTAGCAGCACATAAGCTGGGCGCTAAAGTAAAGCCAATGGTTGGTCCAAGCTCTATTTTGTTGGGCCTGATGGCTAGCGGTTTGAATGGTCAGCGGTTTGCATTTCAAGGCTATATTCCGCACGATACACAAGACCGTATTGCACGACTTAAGCAGTTGGAAGCGGAATCTAGAAAATTACAGCAGACGCAAATTTGGATTGAGACACCGTATCGCAACACTGCAATGCTAATGGCCTGCCTGAGCACGCTGTCACCGCAATCACTGCTTTGTCTTGGCATGGATCTCAGTCTTGCAAGCGAAACCATTACTACACTCTCGATTGCAGACTGGCGTAAGCGTTTTCCAAATGAAACTGCTTGCGCATCATTACAAAATAGGCCAGCAGTATTTCTATTGCTGGCCTAGGTGTTTTGTTTTTTACTTTAGATCAGGCGTCTTGATTAACGCTTTGCCTGCTGCAGCGCCAACCTCAGCACCAAAACGTTTAGCAACGCGTTCAGCGAAATTCTCTTTCATGGTGTAGTCCAGGATATCTGGCGCCTTAAAGATATCGCGCGCAACAGTCTCTACTGTTCCATAACCATCTACCAAGCCGATTTTGATCGCTTGCTCTCCATTCCAAACTCGCCCTGAGAACATCTCTGGAGTTTCTTTTAAACGATCACCGCGACCCGCTTTGACCACCGCAATAAATTGCTGATGAATCTCATCGATCATGATTTTAATCATCTCGACTTGCTGTGGATTTTCTTTGGAGAACGGATCCATCATGCCTTTGTTGGAGCCCGCTGTAATCATGCGACGAGTCACACCTAACTTATCCATCAAGCCAGTAAAACCAAAGCCTTCCATGATCACGCCAATAGATCCTACCAAGCTGGCTTTATCAACCAAAATTTGGTCACCAGCAACAGCTACGTAATAACCACCTGAGGCGCAGATATCTTCCACAACGACATAAAACGGTTTGCTTGGATAGAGTTTGCGTAGGCGATGAATTTCATCATTCATCATGCCCGCCTGAACCGGAGAACCGCCAGGACTATTAATGCGCAAGACTACACCTGCACTATTTTCATTTTCAAATGCAGCAGTCAGCGATGAATTGATATCTAAAGCATTAGCCATCGAGCTCGAAGAAATCTCTCCTTCTAACGAGACTAAGGCCGTGTGCTTCTCCATTCCCATCCCGCGCCCTGGCAGATGGAAATCAAATACTGCTAGCAGTACGCCGACAAAGACAATCAGGGTGAGAATACGAAACACAGCTTTCCAGCGACGCGCCTTGCGCGTCTCTTTTAAATTCTCAAGCAATAAATGCTCGAGAGCTTGACGCTCCCAATTTTGATTCGCGTTTTCGGATTGATTTTGATCCATCTTTTTAATCCTCAGTAACTAGCTAGTTTTGAACGGTGAGATTGTCGCTAAGCCATCGACTTAGCTGCACGACATCATCCACATGAATCAGTGATGGCGCCTCTTTTAAAGTGCTCGGTGGATGGGCGCCATACGTTACCGCAACCGCATCAACTCCTGCATTAGCTGCCATGTCCAAATCATGGGTGGTGTCCCCAATCATGAGCATGCGGCGCATCGGCACTTGCATCACATCTGAAAGCTCTAAGAGCATCCCAGGGTGGGGTTTAGAAAAGGATTCATCCGCAGTACGGGTCTCGTGGAACATCTGCTCTAGCTGATGATGTTTTAAAGATCGATCTAATCCCACGCGAGATTTACCCGTCGCAACGCCTAATAAGTAACCATCCTCGCGTAAGCTGTGCAACAGTTCCCGAATACCTGGAAATAAATCAAGCTCGTGATCTTTAGCAAGGTAGTGATAACGAAAGCGCTCAGTCAGCTTTGGGAAATGTGCCGGCTCAATCCAAGGCACCGCCCTTCTCAGTGAATCTTGAATACCCAAACCAATGACCGAGCTAGCCAAAGTGTCATCTGGCTCCTTGAAACCTAAGTCACGGCAAGCTTGCTGAATACAGTTCACGATCGTTGGCGTGGAGTCCATGATGGTTCCATCCCAGTCCCACACAATCAGATCGTAACGTCTCTCAGATTTTTGCTCTTCAGGCATTGTTAGGCACTTCAAAAGTTTTCATCATCGCCGTAAATTCGGCAGGTAATGGGGATTCAATACGCATTTTCTCGCCAGTACGCGGATGAGTAAAGCCAGCTAAATGGGCATGCAGGTACAAGCGTTTAGATTTCACAATCTTGTCTTGATCTTCAAAGCCGTACTTATCGTCACCCAAAATCGAGTGACCTAGTTTTTGGAGGTGGACTCGGATTTGATGAGTGCGCCCGGTCTTCAATTGAGCTTCGGCCAAGGTAATGGCCACTTCTCCACGCTTCATTACTTTAGTGACACGCAAAGCGGTATGGCTAGGTAGACCATCTGGGTCAACCCGAACGCGACGCTCACCATTAGCCAGTAAGTATTTGTGTAATGCAAACTTCAATTGCATCGTGCCTGCGCCCTGAGCAATTTCCCCATGGGCTAGCAAGTAGTAGCGCTTGTCTGTTTGCCCTTCGCGGATCTGACGATGTAATTCCACCAAAGCGCTGCGCTTTTTAGCCAAAAGCAAGACGCCAGAGGTGTCTCGATCCAAACGGTGAACCAATTCTAAGAATTTGAGCTCGGGGCGGGTAATGCGCAAGGTTTCAATCACGCCAAGAGCAATGCCTGAACCCCCGTGAACTGCCAAACCTGCCGGCTTATTCACTATTAATAGGGCCTCATCTTCAAACAAAATAGGCATTTTGTCGGAATAACCCTGCGCCCGAGACTTGGTTTGGGCAGTATTGACTGCCACCATTTGGGCCGGTTCAGCAATCCGAACCGGCGGAACTCTGACCACATCCCCCTCAACCAAACGTGTAGTCGGCTCAGCTCTTTTCTTATTCACCCGGACTTCACCAGAGCGAATAATGCGGTAAACATGGCTTTTGGGAACCCCTTTAGCCCAACGTAAGAGGTAGTTATCCAAGCGCTGGCCAGCCTCTTCTGGACCAATGGTCTGGAGATGAACGGCGGCCGGTGCGGTAGTTTTTGCCTGCAAAGACTTGGAAATGGGTTCGGATTTCATGATTTATCTCTCTTGCCACCTCGACGGGGGTCGGCAAGGGACTTAACAATACCCCATTGTCGTTCAACTTGTGCCGTATAATCAACGCTCTAGCCAATTTATTGGCCCGAGACTAACCTGATTCAGGTTTGAATCGTGGAGCTTGGAGTCGCCCTTAATAGACTCCCGGGGTTGCCCCTCCCCCGTTGTAATGAGGCGCAGGGTTGGTGTGCCGTATGCCGCGACCCGCGATTAGAAGACAGTTTTCAGGCGCGCGCCTGCATTGATGACCTAAAGGAGGTCTCTGCGGCGATCGTCAAGTGTGGCACCGGTTTAACAACATTGAACTTGGTGTACTAGGCAATAAGTGCCTAGATTTGATTGATCCACACTCCAAAGCCGCCAATGGGCTATGCCCCAAGCGGTATCTAACTTGTCCCTAACGCAGCGCGCAACGACATACTCCCAATAGGAGAGTGTTATGAAACGCATGTTATTTAATGCAACTCAACAAGAAGAGTTGCGAGTTGCCATCGTCGATGGTCAAAAACTCATCGATATCGATATCGAAGCTGCCGGTCGTGAACAACGCAAAGGCAATATTTACAAAGGTGTTATTACTCGCATTGAGCCTTCGCTCGAAGCTTGTTTTGTAAATTACGGCGAAGAACGCCATGGCTTCTTGCCATTTAAAGAAGTTGCCCGCACCTACTTTAAAGAGGGTATTGATGTCCGTAATGCCTCTATTAAAGATGCTTTACGTGAAGGCCAAGAAATCATTGTTCAGGTAGAAAAAGAAGAGCGCGGCCAAAAAGGCGCCGCCCTTACCTCTTTTGTCTCTTTAGCAGGTCGTTATTTGGTGTTGATGCCCAATAACCCACGTGGAGGCGGCGTTTCTCGTCGCATTGAAGGCGAAGACCGTCAAGAGCTCCGCGAGGCAATGTCCCAATTACAGGTACCAGATGGCATGAGCATCATTGCTCGTACAGCCGGTATTGGCCGTGACGCTACTGAATTACAGTGGGACTTAAGCTATCTCATGCAACTGTGGACTGCGATTGATGAAGCCGCCAAAGGCAACTCAGCACCACTATTGATCTACCTCGAATCCAGCTTAGTGATTCGCGCGATTCGTGATTATTTCCAGCCGGATATTGGTGAGATCCTCATCGATACCGATGACATTTACGAGCAAGCTGCGGCATTTATGTCAGTAGTAATGCCAGATAATCTGCCAAGAGTGAAGCGTTACCAGGACGATGTTCCATTGTTCTCACGCTTCCAAATTGAGCACCAGATTGAAACTGCTTATTCACGTACCGTGCCTTTGCCATCCGGTGGTGCGATTGTGATTGACCATACTGAAGCTCTAGTTTCAGTGGACGTTAACTCTGCACGTGCAACCCGCGGCTCTGACATTGAAGAGACTGCTACTCGCACCAACTTAGAAGCTGCCGATGAAATCGCCCGTCAAGCACGTTTACGTGACTTGGGTGGCTTGATCGTGATCGACTTCATTGATATGGAATCGAGCAAGGCACAGAAGGATGTTGAGAATCGTTTACGTGATGCTCTACGTCACGACCGTGCTCGCGTTCAAATGGGCAAGATCTCCAAGTTTGGCTTGATGGAGATGTCACGCCAGCGTTTACGCCCTGCCCTCTCTGAAGGTAGCCACGTAACCTGCCCACGTTGTAATGGCACAGGCCATATCCGCGATACTGAATCTTCTGCATTGCAAGTCTTGCGCATCATCCAAGAAGAAGCGATGAAAGAAAACACTGCCGCTATTCATAGCCAAGTTCCAGTCGAAGTGGCTGCATTCTTGCTCAATGAGAAGCGCGCTGAAGTTATTAAGATTGAGACACGTTTCAAAGTCAATGTCTTAATGATTCCTAACAAGCATTTAGAAACTCCACATTACAAGCTTGAGCGTTTACGTCATGACGATCCACGTCTTGATGATCAAAAAGCGAGTTATGTGATGGCTGAAGAAGCTGCTGCTGAACTTGAGACTGATACTGCAGTAAGCCGTAAAGATGCTGACGTTAAAGTCCGTCCTGAGGCTGCTGTAAAAGGTATTACGCCAAATGCACCAGCGCCAGTCAGTCAGCCACGCCCTGCGCGCACTGAAAAAGCTAGTACCGAAACTGCAAGCTCCGGTGGATTCTTCGGATTCATCAAGAGCCTATTCTCTTCAGCGCCTGCACCAGAAGCAAAGCCGGCTCCGAGCGCACCACGTGGTCGCAATCAAAACAATCGTAACGGCAATAACCGCAATCGCGGTCGTCGTGGCGAGCGCAATGATCGTGGCGAGCGTCCAGCTGAAGGTGCCGCAGGTACCGAAGGTGCAAATGCTCCACGTGAAGCGGGTTCAGGTAGAGGCCGTCAAGATGGCCGCAATCGTAATGGCAATAACGGCAATCGCAACCAGAATCCAAAACCCGAGAATCAAGCTGCGGTAACTCCAGCAACTGAGGCTGCTCCTGGTGCCGATACAGCACCGAGTGCAGATGGCGAAGAGCGTCGTGGTCGTGGTCGCAACCGTCGCGGTCGTGGTCGTGGTCAACGTGGCGAGCGCACTGAGTCCAATGGTGATGCAGCAGTTGCTTCTGTTGCAGCAGCAACATTCTCAGGCCCTCCAGTAGGAATGGCGGGAGCATCCGCTTCAATGCCAATTCAGAATATTGCTCAAAGCTTTGGAAACGCTGTTGCGCCGGTAGCTTCAAATGAAGCGAAAGATCGCGCACCACGCGCTCCTAGAGAACCAAGAGAGCCAAGAGAACAACGTGCACCACGCCAAAGTAATCGTCCTGATAACGCGGCTGCAGCGCCCGCTCCACAGCCGGTAGCTAAGCCAGCGCCCGCAATTGAGGTAATTGCCAAGCCGATGCCCGAGCTTCCTAAGGTTGCCTTCCAGGCGCTCGAAGAAACTCCACTGCATAGCGTAGTTCAATCTGCTGGTATGGTTTGGGTAGCTACAGACTCTAGCAAGCATCAAGAAGCGCAGTCGCAAATCAACGCTGAGCCAGAAGTTTTGCCTATGGGCAGAACTCCTAAAGCTCCAGTTAGCTTGCAAAATGGTCCGATGGTTTTAGTTGAAACCGGCGGCCAAGAAAAAACGGTTTAATCGAATTTCTCCAGACTGCTATTTATCCCACAAGGATATTTGGCAGTTTGGCAGAAACACCGTTTCACAGCCATAATTACACATGGTTGAAAAAGTAATCCCCATACGTTTAGATGAAGGCAAAGGCCTTACGCCGTCCATCCCTGGACAGCTTGTTGCCGCCAATAACTCAACTAAAGATACTCGGGGGAGACCTCTACGTGATTTACGCATCTCCGTAACGGATCGGTGTAATTTCCGCTGCACCTACTGCATGCCTAAGGAAATTTTTGATAAAGACTATCCATACCTCTCCCATAATGAATTACTCAGCTTTGAAGAGATCACCCGCTTAACAAAGATCTTTGCTTCGTTGGGTGTAGAAAAAATTCGTCTCACTGGCGGCGAGCCTTTACTTCGTAAAAATCTCGAAGTGCTCATTGAGATGCTGGCCAAAATTCGGACCACGGCAGATCAACCATTGGATCTAACACTCACTACCAATGGCAGCATTTTGCGTAAGAAGGCAGCAGCATTAAAAGCGGCAGGCTTACATCGCCTGACTATTAGTCTTGATGGTCTGAATGATGATGTCTTCAAAAAAATGAATGATGTCGACTTCCCTGTCACGGATGTACTTGATGGAATTGCCGCAGCTCAAGAAGCAGGCTTCACCAATCTCAAAGTCAATATGGTTGTTAAGAAGGGTACAAACGATCAAGAGATTATCGGCATGGCCAAGCACTTCAAAGGTAGCGGCGTGACGCTGCGCTTTATTGAATTCATGGATGTAGGTAGCTCTAATGGCTGGGATATGTCACAAGTACTTCCCTCGCAAGAAGTTGCTAATCGCATAAACGCTGTCTTTCCGATTGAGCCTATTGAAGCTAACTATCCTGGCGAAGTAGCTCAGCGCTGGCGCTATCTTGATGGCTCCGGTGAAATTGGTTTTATTTCTAGCGTTACACAAACTTTCTGCCATGAATGCACGCGCGCTCGGATCTCCACAGATGGTCAGCTCTATCTTTGCTTATTTGCAAATGAAGGTTTTGATTTCAAAACCCTATTGCGCTCTGATAGAAGCGATTTAGAAATTGCGAACGCCATCATGTCCACATGGTCTGGACGCAATGATCACTATTCAGAAATTCGGGGATCCAATACCGCTGGATCGAAATCTTCTCGCAAGGTAGAGATGTCTTACATCGGCGGCTAATGATTACCTCAGAACACATTACTGGACTTATTTTGGCGGGTGGCCGCGCCCAAAGAATGGGTGGCATTGATAAGGGCTTAATCCCCTTTCATGGCAAAGCTCTGATTGAATTTGCCATCAATCGTCTTAAGCCTCAAGTTAGTACTATTCTGATTAATGCTAACCGCAGTATTACGAAGTATTCGCACTATGGCTATCCAGTACTCATGGATGAAACGCCAGACTTCTCCGGCCCATTGGCTGGATTCTCAGTAGGTCTGAAACATTGCAAAACACCCTACCTACTAACATCGCCTTGCGACTCCCCTTTATTGCCATTCGATCTTGCCCAAAAAATGGCAGCCGAACTAGAAGGCAATAATTTAGAACTCGTCTTTGCCTCCTCAAAAGAAGAGGATGGAAAGATTTGGTCACAACCTGTTTTCTGCTTAATGAAAAGCAGCCTGCAAGATTCTTTGGATGCCTTTTTAAGCAAAGGGGATTTAAAGATTGATCGCTGGTTTAAAGAGTTGCGATCTGGCACTGTGGTTTTTGAAAACCCTCAAGCATTTGCAAATGTGAATACGCCGGAAGAGTTGGCCGCCCTAGAAAAAGCATCGTCATGACAGATTTAATTAAACACTCCCCCAACAACTCCATTCTCTTGACCGCTTCACTTCATGTGGATGAAGCGCGCAAGGCTATTTCAGGCCTTGTCAGTGAATTACTCCAAGAATCTCGCAAACTAAATGATTCAAGCGATATCGAGTTGGTCACTTTAGATCAGGCAATCAACCGCATCTTGGCAGAAGATTTACTTTCCCCGATCGACGTCCCTGCTGCCGATAATTCCGCTATGGATGGCTTTGCATTTCATGGGGATTGCTTGGCGGATAGCGAAGCGATAGTCACCCTGAAAATCGTTGGTACAGCCTATGCAGGTAAACCTTATGAAGGGCCTGTCGGTCCAGGCGAATGCCTGAAGATCATGACTGGCGCACTCATGCCGCATGATTGCGATACCGTCATCCCTCAAGAATTTACAGAATCTGCAACTGAGTTGGCTGTCAGTTTCAAACAAAATCAAGTGAAGCGCGGAGAGAATCGTCGCTTACGTGGTGAGGATTTGCAAAGCGGAAAAGCCGCCATTGCAGCCGGTCGTTTGTTGCGACCATCTGATCTCGGTCTAGCTGCGTCCCTAGGTATTGCCAGCCTCAAAGTGCATCGCAAACTGAAGGTAGCCATCCTCTCCTCCGGAGATGAGCTGCGTCCACTAGGGCAGTCTCTTGATGTGGGCAGCATTTATGACAGCAATCGCTATAGCCTAACTGGCCTGCTCAATCGCCTCAATATGGAAATCATTGATTGCGGGATTGTGCGTGATGATCCTGCCTCACTAAAAGCAGCCTTCCTAGATGCCGCCTCAAAAGCAGATGTTCTTATTTCATCTGGCGGAGTATCCGTTGGTGAAGCAGACTTTACTAAGCAAATCATGCAAGAACTGGGTGACGTTGGCTTCTGGAAAATTGCTATGCGCCCAGGTCGCCCCATGGCCTTTGGCATGCTCAAGCCAGTTGAGGGATCGAAGCGCAAAACCCTCTTCTTTGGTTTGCCAGGCAATCCAGTAGCTGTAATGGTGACTTTCTACCAATTTGTTCGCTCCGCTTTATTGCAACTCAACGGCGCAAGCCAGACTGAGCAGTTAATGACTCAGGCAATTGCCGAGGTGCCCATTCGGAAAAAGCCTGGTCGAACAGAGTTTCAGCGCGCCATTGTGGGGCGTGGCCCAGATGGAAAGCCTACAGTCAAACTGACTGGCAGCCAAGGCGCCGGCATTTTGCGATCGATGAGTGAGGCAAATTGCTTCGTCATTCTCCCTCACGACCAAGGAAATGTGGCCGCTGGTGACTGGGTTGATGTGGCGCTTTTCGACGGACTGCTTTAAGATTGCATCTCATGAAACTCACCAAAAAAGAAATTGCCTTCGTAGATCCAATGCATACCGCCAAAACCCTAGTTTTGGTTTATCTCTGCTTCTCTGTGCCGATTGTGTTGCTAGCCTTGTTTGTAGCCTTCATTCGTGACGGCGCCATTCCTGGATTTACCGTTCTTTCTGCATTGATTCTCAATGCCTTGCTTGGCTTTGCTTTGCTGTGGATTGCCTGCAAGGTCTACAACTGGGTGGCGGGTAAATTTGGTGGAATCGAACTTGCTCTCCGTGAGCTCCCAGAAGAAATCGAAGCCGATTAATTCTTAAAAATTTCAGAATTAATTAAGCTTGGTGGTTTCTTGCCAGCAAGCGCTGCTCGCAGATTCTCGACTGCAAGATCCACCATCGCTCTTCGCGTTTTTTCTGTAGCGCTGGCAATATGCGGAGCCAAGACAATATTGCTGCACTTCAGCAACTCTGGGTGTACTTGAGGCTCACCCTCAAATACATCTAAGCCGGCTGCAAATATCTTTCCACTTTGCAATGCTTGTGCCAATGCAAGATCATCCACAATACCGCCACGAGCAATATTAATCAGGGTTGCAGTGGGTTTCATCATGGCGATTTCTGCGGCGCCAATCGTGTGATGGTTTTGCGCGGTGTAAGGTAGCACCAACACCACGTGGTCAGCAGTGCGAAGTAATTCCTCTTTGGACACATAAGTAGCACCACAAGCTTTTTCATCCGCATCAGAAAGATGACTGCGGTTGTGATAAATCACCTTCATGCCAAAACCTAGTGCACGCTTGGCAATACCCTGACCGATGCGACCCATGCCAATAATGCCAACTGTGCTGTGATGCAAATCCATGCCCAGCGGGTTATTCACAATCGACCACTGATCCCACTTACCTGCCCGCACCCAATGCTCCGATTCCGTAATACGCCTAGCGGTTGCCATTAACAAAGCAAAACCGAAATCAGCCGTTGTATCCGTAAGAACATCAGGGGTATTGGTTGCCATGACACCAGCGGCAGTAATTGCCGGGACATCAAAGTTGTTATAACCAACAGAAATATTGGCAACTACTTTCAAATTCTTAGCCTGAGCAAGAGCTGCAGTATCAATCCGCTCACTTCCCGCCACTAGGGCTCCCTCCACCCCCGAAAGCGCCTTTTGAAGCTCTTCTGGGGTCAAAATTTTGTCAGACTGATTGGAGTAAACCTCAAAGGACTCCTCTAATTTGGCTAGCGCCTCAGGAAATATGGCTCTTGCAACCAAAATCTTCGGTTTGGAACTGCTTGTGGGGATATTTGCTGGTGTGTTCATAGAGTGACTTTACCTCAAGTAAATTAGGGCTTTTGCCTGAAAAATAGGCTGATTCAGCTAAAATTGGAGTTTTATAACTTGGCAGTCCATTAATGTGGACTCCTTACCCGTACACCATCATGACTTACGTTGTTACCGAAGCCTGTATCCGTTGCAAATATACCGATTGCGTTGATGTCTGCCCAGTCGATTGTTTTCGTGAAGGTCCTAATTTTTTAGTAATCGATCCAGATGAATGCATCGATTGCGCAGTGTGTGTACCAGAGTGTCCAGTCAATGCAATTTATGCGGAAGATGATGTTCCAGGAGATCAGCAGGCATTTATTAAACTCAATGCTGAGTTGTCACCTTCATGGACATCCATTACTAAATCCAAAGCCGCCCTCCCAGAAGCGGAAGAGTGGAAAGACGTGAAAAATAAACTTGACCAACTGGTAAAGTAAATTGCACTCACCCATTGAAACCGATGCAGTCATTATTGGCGCCGGTCCGGTGGGGCTCTTCCAAGTCTTCGAGCTTGGACTCCTCGAAATTAAAGCGCATGTCATCGATTCCCTGCCTGAAGTAGGCGGTCAATGTATTGAGCTCTATCCAGATAAACCGATCTATGACATTCCAGCGATTCCGGTTTGCACTGGTCGAGAGCTGGTTACCAACCTACTCAAACAAATTGAGCCGTTTAAGCCACAGTTTCATCTAAATCAAGAGGTCTCCACTCTTGAGAAGCAAGCCGATGGCCGCTTTCTGATTCACACATCCCAAGATCAGCACTTTTTAAGTAAGGCTATTTTTGTCGCTGCTGGTGTTGGTGCTTTTCAGCCGCGCACGCTCAATTTAGATGGCATTGAAACTTTTGTAGATAAGCAAGTCTTCTATCGCGTCAGAAATCCTGAGCAATTTTCAGGCAAGCGAATCGTGATTTGTGGCGGGGGAGATTCTGCATTGGATTGGGCATTACATTTCGCCGATCAAGCGACCAGCGTGACATTGATTCATCGCAGAGATGAGTTCAAGGCAGCGCCTCAATCAGTTGCAAAAATGCGCGCCCTTTGTGCTGCAGGAAAAATGCGGCTGATCATCGGACAAATTACAGGCCTTGCGTCATCTAATGACAAGCTTACAGAAATTGCCGTTACCAATATTGATGGCGAAGTTCAAAACATTGCCTTAGATGCACTCTTATTGTTTTATGGCCTCTCTCCTAAACTAGGCCCAATAGCTGATTGGGGATTGGATATTGATCGCAAACAAATTGCCGTGGATACCGCCTGCTTTCAGACTAGTACTCCCGGTATTTACGCCGTTGGGGATATCAATATTTACCCAGGCAAGAAAAAGTTGATTCTCTCAGGCTTTCATGAGGCGGCACTTGCAGCCTTTGCGGCAGCGGCCTACATAGCTCCTGAAAAGCAAATTCAACTCCAGTACACCACTACTTCCCCAAAGCTTCATAAGGCGCTTGGGGTAAGCTCTTAACAATACTGAATCATCTAGCTGAATAAACCTATGCGTCAATATCACAATCTCATGAAGGAAGTCCTTGAAAAGGGCGTCCAAAAATCCGATAGAACCGGTACCGGAACGATCTCCATCTTCGGACACCAGATGCGCTTTAATCTGGCTGAAGGCTTTCCGATGGTTACCACCAAGAAGTTGCATCTCAAATCCATCATCTTGGAATTGCTTTGGTTTCTTAAAGGCAGTACAGATAACAACTGGCTTAAAGAGCGGGGGGTTTCCATTTGGAATGAGTGGGCAGCCCCAGATGGTGACTTAGGCCCAATTTATGGCTACCAATGGCGTTCATGGCCCGCACCGAATGGTGAGCACATTGATCAGATTGCCGAAGTTGTAGAGACCCTGAAAAAGAATCCAGATTCGCGTCGCATTATTGTTTCTGCATGGAACGTAGCAGACATTCCTCGCATGGCTTTAGCACCTTGTCATGCTTTCTTTCAGTTTTATGTTGCTGATGGCAAACTCTCTTGCCAACTGTATCAACGTAGTGCGGATATCTTCTTGGGTGTGCCTTTCAACATCGCCAGCTATGCACTACTGACCCACATGATGGCTCAGCAGTGCAATTTAGAGGTAGGGGACTTTGTTTGGACTGGTGGTGATTGTCATCTGTACAGTAACCACTTAGAGCAAGTCGATCTTCAACTATCGAGAGACTTCTTGCCGCTACCTAAACTTAATATTCTGCGTAAACCAGATTCCATCTTTGACTATGAATTCGAAGATTTTGAAATTGCTGGCTACGAATGCCATCCTGCCATTAAAGCTCCGGTAGCTGTTTAAGAAATAAGATTACCCATGACTACAAATAAGTACCCCGCCATCTCCATGATTGTTGCCCGCTCACGTAATCATGTGATTGGCCGTGACAATCAAATGCCTTGGAAGATTTCTGCTGATCTCCAGTTCTTTAAAAAAGTAACAATGGGTCACCCAGTAATCATGGGTCGTAAGACCTGGGAGTCTATTGGCCGCCCTCTTCCAGGTCGTCGTAATATTGTTGTTAGCCGCAATACTGATCTCAAGTTGACCGGTGCAGAAGTGGTTCACTCTCTCGATGCAGCTCTAGCGACCTTGAATGAATTTCCGCGCGTATTTGTGATTGGGGGCGAGCAGCTCTTTAACCAAGCCTTCCCTAAAGCTGATCGTCTTTACATCACTGAGATTGAGATCGATGTAGACGGTGGCGACACTTTCTTTGAAGTTCCGAATCAATCCGAGTGGAAAGAAGTGGAGCGCACTCCGGCTTCTGAAGGTGAGATCACATTTAATTTCATTACGCTCGAACGCAATTAGTCTGACTATTAACTGGCAAAAAGATAAAGGGCTCTGAGGAGCCCTTTATTAATTCACCACCAGCATCTAAAGAACTAGAGCTTCTTCGCAAAACTGTATTGCGCAAACGCCTGTTCTGCAACGTTAAACCACTGAGCTTCCATATTTCTGAAGGCTCGATAGTCTTCGAATATTTTCTTAAACTGAGGATTCTTGGCAGACTCTTCAGCATAGGTTTCTTGGCTAGCCTTAAAGCAGGCGTCCATTACTGAGGTATTGAACTTGCGCAATACCGCACCACCCTGAACAAGGCGCTGCAATGCAGGTGGGTTCAAAGCATCATACTTGGCACACATATCCGTGTGAGCCTCAAAGCATGCTGCCTGCCAAGCCGCTTGATAAGCCGGCGGTAATGAATCCCACTGCTTCTTATTTACCAAGAATGAAAGTCCGGCTGCGCCTTCCCAGAATGCAGGGTAGTAATAGTTTTTAGCTACTTTAGCTAGGCCCAACTTCTCATCATCATAGGGACCCACAAATTCAGCGGCATCAATCGTACCTTTTTCTAGGGCTGAATAAATCTCACCAGCAGGTAACTGTTGTGGCACTACGCCTAACTTAGCAAGCACTTGTCCAGCAAAACCAGCGATACGAAATTTAAGACCCTTAAGATCCTCTGGCGATTTAATTTCTTTACGGAACCAACCACCCATCTGAGTGCCAGTTTGTCCACCTAAAAAGTTCACGATGTTGTAGCTGGCATAGAGCTCACGCATTAACTTCATACCATTGCCATGTAACATCCAAGCAGATTGTTGGCGGGCTGTCATTCCAAAAGGAGCGGCAGTATCAAAAATAAATGCACTGTTCTTGCCTAAGTAGTAATAGCTGGCAGTATGGCCACACTCCACCGTACCGTTTTGAACCGCATCCAATACTTGCAAAGCTGGCACTACTTCACCCGCTGCAAATACTTTGACATTGAACTTACCATCAGTGGCTTTTCGCAAGGCATTGGCAAATACTTCTGGGGTACCAAACAAGGTATCTAAGGACTTTGGAAAGCTAGAGACCAAACGCCAATTGAGTGTTGGCAAGTTTTGCGCAATCGATGGAGCAGCCAGTGCTGCTGCGCCTGCGCCGATAGTGGCTTTCTTTAAAAAGGAACGTCTTTGCATTTTTTTCTCCTCCAAAATAGTTTTTTCTGTTTTTCTGTTTTTCTGTTTTTCTGTTTTTCTTCTGCTTTATTTACCGCCAACGGTCATAGATCCTATCAAGATGGAGCCAGTTTCTTTAGTTCCACGAATTAATGAATCGCTACCAATCATCTGAATATCCATCAACATATCGCGCAAGTTGCTGGCAATCGTAATACCCTCTACAGGGTATTGAATCTCGCCGTTTTCCACCCAGTAGCCAAAGGCACCCCGAGAATAATCGCCAGTCACGTAGTTCACGCCCTGCCCCATGAGCTCAGTAACCAGGAGGCCGGTGCCCATTTCCTTTAAGAGTGCAGGCAATCCACCTTTAGGCGTCTTGCGGCTTTGTAGAGTTAGATGATGAGAGCCGCCGGCATTGCCAGTGGTTTTCATGCCCAGCTTTCTAGCGGAGTACGTGGATAAGAAATAACCTTGCAATATGCCCTTATCGACTACCGTTCTTGCACTTGTCTTTACGCCCTCTTCATCAAAAGGTGCGCTACCCGTCATTGCTTTGAGATGAGGGTTTTCAAAAAGGCTGACGTGCTTGGGTAAGACTTGCTTGCCCAAGCTATCTAATAAAAAACTAGAACGGCGATAAAGGGCTCCACCAGATACTGCTTGCACCAAACCACCCAATAGACCAGCCGCTAAAGGTGCCTCAAAAATAACAGGGCAACGGCGAGTCGTTAGCGATCTTGCCTTAAGGCGTGAGAGTGCGCGCTCTGCTGCATATTTACCAATGGCAGCTGGATTAGCTAGCTCCCCAGGGATGCGTGAACTGGAGTACCAGTCATCTCTTTGCATGAGTGACTTTTTGCCACCCTCGCTTGCAATCGGTGCGCACGAAATGTAGTGGCGTGAGAATGGATAACCCCCCATAAAACCGTGACTGGTTCCCATCATGAAATGCGCATGATGTGCGGATACCGAAGCGCCATCACTATTTTGAATTTGCTTGCTAACTGCAAAGGCAGCACCCTCAGCAGCACGCGCAATATCGATTGCGGTTGCCGAGTCCAAATCCCAAGGATGAAATAGATCGAGATCCAGCGGATGTTTTTCAAGAAGTCCCTTTTCAGCAGGGCCGGCACACGGATCTTCGGCTGTATGTTGAGCAATATGGTACGCAGCCTCAACCGTTGCCCTCAAAGAATCTTTGGAAAAATCGCTAGTGCTGGCGTTACCGCGACGGTGACCTAAAAAGACCGTTACCCCAACCTGTTTATCTAAGCTCTGCTCAATGGTCTCAACCTCACCTTTACGGACGGTGACCGAGAGGCCTTGGCCTTCAGAAACCTCTGCAACAGCATCTGAGGCGCCCCGTCTTTTGGCTTCTGTGAGCATGAAATCAATGATTTCTTGAAACTGGTTTGATGAGTATGTAAACATGCCCTAATAATAGCTAGAATAGAAACATGAAGCATACCGAAGCCTGGAAAAGATCCTCCCCGAACGAAATCAAAATTGGCCTGATCTCAATCTCCGATAGAGCGAGTAAGGGCATTTATAGCGATGAGGGCATCCCTGCCCTACAAATCTGGCTACAGACCGCTATTAGCACCCCCTGCGTCTTTCATGAGCGTCTTATTGCTGATGAGCGAGAGGTCATTACTGAAACTATCGTAGAGCTGACCGATGATCTGGGTTGCGATTTAGTCCTCACCACAGGCGGTACGGGCCCCTCCCGTAGAGATGTCACCCCTGAGGCCACAATGGATGCTGGAACCCGGGAAATGCCCGGATTTGGCGAGCAAATGCGTCAAATCAGCCTGCGCTTTGTACCTACGGCAATTTTGTCGCGCCAAACAGCTGTTTTACGAGAAATCGAAGGCCACACTGCCCTTGTCATTAACTTGCCAGGGCAACCCAAATCCATCAAAGAAACCCTCGAAGGCTTAAAAGATACCGAGGGGAAATCCATTGTTCCCGGGATCTTTGCTGCCGTTCCCTATTGCATCGACCTCATCGGTGGCCCCTATATCGAAACCGATGAAACTATCGTCAAGGCTTTCAGACCTAAGAGCGCAATTAAGAAATAAGGCGAGTAATCATTTAGGAAAGCAAAAAGGGTCTATCACTAGACCCTTTTTCATTATTGATTACCCATTTTTTGATACCGACTCATTCCGGCAAAGGAACAATGAACTTATCTCGGTAGTACTTGAGCTCTTCAATAGATTCCTCAATGTCTGCCAAGGCAGTATGAGCCTGTTTTTTGGTAAAACCTTTCACTAACTCAGGATGCCAACGCTTACAGAGCTCCTTGAGGGTAGAAACATCAATATTTCGATAATGAAAGAATGCCTCTAGTTTTGGCATGTACTTCGCCATAAAGCGACGATCTTGACCAATCGTGTTGCCACACATTGGGGCAATACCGGGTTTGATGTATTTCTTAAGGAAGGCAATGCATTCAGCTTCGGCAGTGGCTTCATCAGTTGTCGATGCTTTGACCTTATCAATGAGGCCAGAGCGTCCATGGGTGCCCTTATTCCAAGCATCCATCGCGTCTAGCAAAGCGTCATCCTGGTGAATCACCCAAACAGGGGCGGTAGCGATGGTATTGAGATGCGCATCGGTCACAATCACGGCAATTTCCAAAATACGCTCTTTTTCAGGGTCTAGACCTGACATCTCCATATCCACCCAAATCAGGTGTTCATTGGCTGGCGCTGGCTTTACTGCTGGGGTAACTATTTTTTCACTCATATCTATAATCATCTCATGACATTCACAATTGTTTTTCTAATCGCCTTCATCGCCAGCTTTGGTCTACGCCACTGGTTGTCCCAACGCCAAATTCGTCACGTCGCCATCAATCGCGATAGAGTGCCTGCCGAGTTCGCCCCTCAAATCTCTTTAGCCGAACATCAAAAGGCTGCTGACTATACGATCGCCAAACTACGCCTCGGTATTTTAGAGAATGGTGTTAGCGCGATTATTTTGATTGGCTTTACGCTCTTGGGCGGCTTACAGATTTTAAACTTCTCACTCTTGCAGCTTTTAGGCGAAGGTATTGCGCAGCAAATTGCCTTGCTGGTATCGATTGTGTTGATCTCCGGAATTATTGACCTGCCCTTTTCCTGGTACAAACAGTTTTATCTAGAAGAGCGATTTGGTTTTAATCGTATGAATACCAAACTCTTCTTTAGCGATATGTTCAAGGGTCTCGGTGTTGGTGGAGCTATTGGCATCCCACTTCTCTGGGTCATCCTCAGCTTGATGGCTCAGGCAGGTGACTTCTGGTGGCTTTGGGCCTGGGGTGTTCTCACCGCCTTCAGCTTGCTCATGCAATGGATATTCCCGACCTTTATTGCACCGATCTTTAATAAGTTTCAAGCGCTAGAAGAAGGTCCACTCAAGACACAAATCGAGGCCTTGCTAAAGCGCTGTGATTTTGCGAGCCAAGGTCTTTATGTTATGGATGGCAGCAAACGTAGCGCTCATGGCAATGCTTTTTTTGCCGGCATGGGCAAGGCCAAGCGCATCGTCTTTTTTGATACCTTGATTGAGAAGCTCAATCCTGGTGAAGTGGAAGCCGTTCTAGCTCATGAACTTGGTCACTACAAGTGCAACCATATTCGCAAGCGCTTACTAGTTTCATTTGCACTGAGTTTCATCACTCTTGCAATCCTGGGTTGGGTCAGCACTCAGCCTTGGTTTTACAGCGACCTCGGTGTGATGCCTAACCCGAATGGCTATAACGGTGGCTTAGCTTTAGCACTCTTCATGTTGGTATCGCCTGTATTTAGCTTCTTCTTAACGCCACTATCAAGCCTGGCCTCACGCAAACATGAATACGAAGCAGACGGATTTGCCGCAGATAAATCTTCTGCAAACGATTTGATCTCAGCCCTAGTTAAGCTCTATCAAGACAATGCATCGACCTTAACGCCAGATCCGATCTATACCGCTTTTTATAGCTCGCATCCACCTGCTCCATTGCGGATTGCCAATCTCAAGCGATTTGGCTAAGGGGCATTTGGCTTAATGGAACAATTTCATGCGCTACTCACGGCTTCCTATGGAAGGCATTATTTAGCGCAGCGCTTAGTAAAAGATGAGCGCGGAAATGAATCCCCTGTTGGCGAATTGATTCAGGTCAGCACGCCAGCGAAGCAGCATATTGGCGCAGTAGGTGATCGCATGCTGGTAGAGATGACCTCAGCGGATCAAGCGCGCATTGTTCGCATCGAACCACGAGAAAATTTACTCTACCGATCTGATGCGTTTAAAAGCAAATTGATTGCCTCAAATGTCGATCAAATATTAGTCGTGCTGGCTACGCAACCCGCTTTCTCCCCCGATCTTTTAGGAAGAGCGGTTGTTGCTGCAGAGACCAATCAAATTGGTTTGCATATTCTTCTGAATAAATGTGACCTTAAAGATAACTTGGAGCATGCTCGTAAGATCATTGCACCCTATGCGCGCATGGGCTATCCCGTAACCGAGGTGTCAGCAAAGTTTGATGAAGCTTCCATCGAGGCATTGCGTCCTGCTATTTGCGGCAAGGTATCAGTGTTCGTGGGTCAATCCGGCATGGGCAAGTCTAGCCTGCTTAATGCCTGGGTTCCAAATGCAGCAGCTATTACTCAAGAGTATTCAGTGCGTTTAGATACTGGTAAACACACTACCACTGCTTGTCGCTACTTTGAGCTACCCGAGTCTTGGGGGCGCGATGCTAGCGGCAAATTGGGGGCCTTAATTGATTCTCCGGGCTTTCAGGAATTTGGCTTAGCCCATATGTCAGTAAGCGAACTAGAGCATGCCTTTAGAGAGTTTCATGATCTGCTAGGTAAGTGCCGCTTTCATAACTGCGCACACCAATCGGAACCTGATTGCGCGATACGCGAAGCTGTCGACAGAAATGAAATAGCGCCAGAAAGACTGGCGCTATTTAGACAATTACGCTCCGACTCAAAAACAGCCGATACGCAGATTCAGGGAATTAGCCAAGCCAAAGAGCGATGGTCAGCATTAGCAATAAAGCCATCCAAGCGATAACCAAACGCCATACCAAACCAATGGCAGAGCGCATAGTACGCTCGTTCGGTTCAAGACCTACTTCGTAGACAACAGGCTCACCAGCTTCGGCCATACGCAAAGCTTCATCACTATCAGGCTCACTCATAGGCTCACCCAAGCGAACACCTAAGGCGCCACTTCCTGAGGCTAAGATCACTGCTGATAAGGAGTCAGACCATTTGCCAGTCAAATGGCGCCATGCATAGACAGCGCCTTCAAAGTTACCAACAATGGCAAAGCCCATTGCTGTGATGCGCGCAGGCACCCAATCCAATACGTAGAAGAAATGGCGCGCAGCTTCACTTAAATTGAAATCACCTTTTTCTGACCAGCGCTGAGCAGCCGTATCTGCTAAGCGGTACAAGACCACACCAGCAGGGCCCATTGGCATTAAGAACCAGAACAACACGCCAAATACATGGTGATGTGAGCCAATGATGGCGCGCTCTAATGCAAGGGAAATCACCTCAGTCTCTGTGAGATTAGAAGCATCTAATTCCGGGCCATACCACTCACCTAGGGCTGCGCGTGCTGCTGGCAAATCATGATTTGCAATTGCCTCATGCACTAGCGTGAATGAGTGACTGAATTGACGGAAGCCAAAAAATAAATAGGCAATTAATACGTTCCACACGAATCCCAAAATTGGAAAGGTCACCATGAAGACAACGTAAATTACGAAGACAAGAAAAGTTGGCAGAATGAAAGCGACTAAACAGGCCATGCGAGCACCCACTGGGCTCGCACCATCCTCGGTCTTACCGCCAAACTCACCGGCGACCCAATCTAACCAGCGAGCACTCATGCGCGCAATCCAATGAGTTGAGGTTACTGGGCGATATTGCTCAGCAATGAGGGCGAAGAGGATAGAGAAGAAAGTCATACTTTTAATAAATGATAAAGGTTACGCAACATGCCCGCAGTGGCGCCCCAGATAAAGCGATTTTCATAGGGCATTGAATAAAACCGACGACTACCCTGATCACTCTCCCAGACCCGCACTTGATGATTTGCAGGGTCCATTAAAAAATGTAAAGGCACTTCAAAAACATCTGCGACTTCAAAAGCATCTAAGGCATATTCTGCCTGAGGTTTTACCAATCCCACAACTGGCGTCACACTATAGCCCGAAACCGTTAAATACTGAGGCAAATGGCCAATGATCTCCACCCCTTGCCGATCTAAACCGATTTCTTCTTCACTCTCTCTTAGAGCGGTGTCATTCGGACTGGAGTCGCCTGGATCCATGCGTCCGCCTGGAAAGCTAATTTGACCAGCATGATCATGCAAATGATCAGTTCTTTGAGTTAGTAATACTGAGAGTCCATCATTCTTCAGGAGTAAAGGGATCAGGACTGCCGCCTGGGTTATTTTTCCAGCAGCTTGGCGATTTTGAATAATGCCTGCCGCAATGACCTGACGATTTTCATCCGTGATCTCTGGCTGCCAATCAGGAGGACTTAGAAAACGACTTTTCAGATTCGCTGGATGCAAATGATGTGCAGCTACGACGGGTTGATCTGCACATACCTCATGAATCGGAATCGCCTGCGCATCAAAGCTCAATGGAGTGGCTGCACTCAATTTTTGCTCTTGGGGTTTCTGATTCTGAGTCATTGGCTTATTTTAGGGTAATAAAAAAGGCGACCTAGGCCGCCTTCTTTTTGGATTAAAGCAAACCTAATTACGCTACAGTCTCAGCAACTGCTTTAACTTTACGCGCAGGAAGTTTTTCTTTAATACGTGCAGACTTACCTGAACGATCACGCAAGTAGTACAACTTCGCGCGACGTACATCACCGCGACGCTTCACTTCAATGCTAGCGATCAATGGTGAGTAAGTTTGGAATGTACGCTCTACACCTTCGCCAGATGAAATCTTGCGAACGATAAAGCTAGAGTTCAGTCCGCGATTGCGCTTAGCAATCACAACGCCTTCAAAGGCCTGGGTACGCTTACGTGTACCTTCAACTACGTTTACGCCAACAACCACTGTGTCGCCAGGAGCGAAAGCAGGGAGTACCTTGTTAGCACTTAAGCGAGCAATTTCTTCTTGCTCAATTTTTTCGATCAAATTCATTATTAATCCTTAAACATCTTGTCAGCGTTTAATCCCGAGACTTTCATCAACGGACCAGACAGAGGATGCAGTTAAAACCATTTCACTAAATCAAAACACAAACACTTCATTCAAAACCATAATCACTTACAGCGTTCGAAGAAATTGCTCATCTTCTTTACTTAGCAACCCATTAGCTCTTGCCGATTTAATTAAATCAGGTCTAAGCCTTAGTGTCAGCTCTAAAGACTTCTGCCGACGCCAATCCGCTATTTTAGCGTGATGTCCACCCAAAAGCACGTCCGGAACAGATAAATTTTCATATATTTCTGGGCGGGTGTAGTGCGGATAGTCTAAAAGGCCATTCATAAAGCTGTCTTGGACAGCAGACTCCCCGTCACCTAATGCCCCTGGAATGAGGCGAATAACCGCATCCATCATGGTCATGGCGGGTAATTCACCACCAGAAACTACAAAATCACCCATCGAAAGCTGTAAATCGACGTTTCGATCAATAAAACGCTGGTCAACAGCTTCATATCGACCGCAAATAAAGGTTAAATTGCCGTAATTGAGGATATCTGTCGCTATCTTCTGAGAAAAGACCTCTCCTTGAGGTGCCAAGAGGCAAATTGGCCCAGAAGCGACATTTTGAGCTTGATGAGCTGCTTTAACAGCAGATATCGTGTCTTCCAATGGTTTTGCCATCATGACCATACCAGGACCGCCGCCGTATGCACGATCATCCACAGTCTTACGTGGATCGGAACAGTAATCGCGAGGATTCCAGAGATTAACGCTACTCAGACCTTGCTCACAAGCGCGTCCAGTAACACCCCACCGCGTGAGGGCGGAGAACATTTCAGGAAATAAGGTGACTACATCAAAGCGCATATTGGAGATGAATTACTTTTTTGACTACCAGTCGGCTTGCCAGTCCAGAGTTATCAGTCTATTGGGCAAGTCAACGTTTTGCACCGCTTCTTTTACGAAAGGCACCAGCTGTTTTACTGCTTTGGTTTCTGGGTCGCCAAGAGCAATAATTCCATGGGCGCCGTTATCGTTAACGTCAATCACCTCACCCAGACTCTCGCCTTGAAGATTAACTGCTCTGCAACCGATTAGATCAACCCAGTAATAGCTGTCACTCTCTGCTTTTGGAAAGACATCACGACCGACTAAGATGCGTGCGCCTTTTAATGCCTCAGCTTGATCTCGATCAGTAATTCCATCCAGGGCAATGACTACGGTACCACTGTGCATCTTGGCTTGCTTCACCTTGTAAAGCTTCAATGAAGCCTGCTCATGAGACGCAGCAACACCCGCACTCCGCCTAGGAATGAGGGATAACCAAAGTTCTTTGCTAGATAAGAGTGCTACGGGTTCAGAAGAATGAGGGCGAACCTTAATCTGACCCTGTAAGCCTTGAGCATCCTGAACTGCACCGAGCTCAATCAAATCATCCAAGGAAGGTGTGTTCATATTGAAGCCACCTCAACTCCCCAGATAACGCTACAAGTAAATTCTGCTTCCAAAGACTTCATCGCGAAGAAAAAGTCTTTGGATTTGAAGTCTTTAGACAGCAGGATTGTTTTTGATCAAACGAACTACTGTTGGAGAGATCTGCGCGCCAACACCAGTCCAATAGGTCAAACGATCTTGAGCAATACGCATTGCTTGCTCTGTCGCTGCTGCCTGTGGATTGAAGTAACCAATACGCTCGATAAAGTTCGAGTCGCGACGATTGCGCTTGTCTGTAGCCACGATGCTATAAAAAGGGCGCTTCTTTGAACCGCCGCGTGCCAGTCGAATGACGACCATACTTATTCCTTAAAATCTAAAATGAAAACAGGTTGATTACAACCCAATGAAATTACTGCAAAATCTTGGGCCCCAACTAACTGGGCAAATTAACAAAACAATTGCACGGTATAGCGGAAAACCTCATATTCTAGACGAAAACCCCTACTTGATCCACCTATTTAAGCGGGCGTATTTTTAGCTTCAACAGTAGAATAGAAACCAGTAATTCATAAAATAATTATTAAAAACAATAACTTACAGAAATACTGCTATGAAAACTGCCATTTTTAGACCCTCCAGAGGCCCTTTAAAGCGCTTTTTTCTGATCATTTCTTGCCTTAGTTTAGGTTTTTTGACTGCGTGTGCCAATGTCATCCCACCCTGCACTGCCAAAACGAGCCCTCCTAGTAGCGAGTTCCGAAATACCAAATGGGAGTTGGTTCGCTGGAATCTCCCGCCCAATGCTAGAGGTGAGGTACGCGCTCGGCAGATCCCTCAAGGCGACAATAGCAACCCCATCCAAATCATCTTTGATGCCAATGGTGAGCGTATAAGTGGTTCTTCAGGCTGCAATCGCTTCACTGCGCGCATTACTGAAGATGCTAGAGGCTTTACGCTTGATCAAATTGCCAGCACAAAGATGGCTTGCACCCCACAACGCATGGAATTAGAGAATGATTTCCTCTACGAATTAAATGATTACCGCTCGATTGTGCGTAATGGCGACCAACTCCTGATGATTGGCGCAGATCGCGAAGTCTTAAGCTTCATTCAAAAAAGTAATTCACCAAAATAAAATATCCCGCTATTGCAATATCAATTCATCACTGAAAGCCTGCATGAAAAAATACAAACTCCTATTTTGCTCACTTGGATTATTTTTCCCTGGAACTGGCTTGAACTGTTTTTATTTGCAAGGACTGAAATCCTTCTGGGGCTGGGCTCAACTGTTTTCATTTATTGGTGGAATCGCCGGCTGGTTGATTCTCAAAGATACGCACTTCCACTCTGCTCCGGGTTGGGTATTAATTACGTTTGGATTCATCACCCTCGAGGCAAGCTGGCTAACCACTATCGCTTATGGCTTGCGCGCTGATGAAAAGTGGGATGCCCAATTTAATCCAGGCCTAGAACCCAGCAGGGCAACCCGGTCAGGCTGGCCGGTTGTGCTGACTGTCATTTTTTCTTTAGTATTTGGTGCCGGTGTGATGATGACCTTCTTAGCAATTGCATTTGAGCAATTCTTCATCTCCCAGCTTCAGGAAGCAAGAAAGCTATCCCAATAGTGCGGATAGCTTTTTGATTAGCGGGGATAGTTATTGAAGCTTTAGAACTGCTCCGCTGTCAGTGCATTAGTAGATTGCCCACTCTCCAATATCGATATTGCGAGAGCTTGAGAATGTGGCAATAGATTTTCTGCAAAGAATCGTGCAGTGGCAATCTTGGCATCATAGAAATTCGGATCACCTGCACGCAACTCCTGCGCAGCCAGTAAAGCACGAGCCATTTGCCATGCACCCAATACCAAACCACATAAACGCAAGTAAGCAACGCTACCCGCATAGACAGCCTTGATATCCGTCTTAGCATTTGCCACGAGGTAGGCAACAGCAGATTCAAAAGCAATACGCGCTGAAGTTAATTGCTTTAACACTGCTGTTGCATCGGCAGTAGCGCTGTTTGCGAGATCTCTCTCAGTTTGTTGGATTTTTTCTGAGAACAGCTTTGCAGTTGCACCACCATCACGCACCGTTTTTCTGCCAATCAAATCATTTGCCTGAATAGCTGTGGTGCCCTCATAAATTGTCAGGATACGGGCATCACGATAGTGTTGCGCGGCACCTGTCTCTTCGATGAAACCCATGCCACCATGAACCTGCACACCTAAACTTGCAACCTCAATCGACATCTCAGTCGAGAAGCCTTTCACAATCGGCACCAAGAATTCATATACCGCTTGATTCTGCTTACGAGCCGCTTCATCAGGGGATGCATGTTGCGCATCATAAGCGGCGGCAGCGTAATACGCCAAGGCTCTAGATGCCTCAATGTAGCCACGCATAGTCATCAGCATCCGCTTCACATCAGGCTGATGAATAATGGCTACTGGGCCTGGAGAACCAGCTAAATCGCGACTTTGAACTCGATCTTTTGCATATTGCACTGCTTTTTGATAAGCACGTTCTGCAACTGCAATACCCTGCATACCGACTGCAAAGCGAGCGGCATTCATCATGACGAACATATATTCCAGACCACGGTTTTCCTCGCCAACCAAGTAAGCGGTTGCACCGCCGTGATCGCCAAACTGTAAGACTGCGGTTGGGCTGGCCTTGATACCAAGCTTATGCTCAATCGAGACACAATGAACATCATTACGCTCACCCAGTGAACCGTCTGCATTTACCAAGAACTTCGGCACCACGAATAAAGAAATACCCTTCACGCCCTCCGGCGCATCTGGCGTTCTAGCTAATACGAGATGGACAATATTCTTTGCCATGTCGTGCTCACCATAGGTGATGTAGATCTTGGTGCCAAAAATTTTGTATGTGCCATCAGCCTCAGGCACGGCACGAGAGCGCACCATCGATAGATCAGAACCTGCTTGAGGCTCAGTGAGGCACATGGATCCAGTCCATTCCCCAGAGATCATCTTAGGCACATAGCGCTCTTGCAACTCAGGGCTTGCCGCAGTTAACAAGGCCTCAATCGCACCATCGGTCAGCATCGGGCATAAAGCAAACGACAGGCTCGCAGAATGAACCATCTCAAAGCACGCCGTGGCAATGAGTTTAGGCAACCCTTGACCGCCAAATTCTGCAGGGTGCACAACACCCTGCCAACCTGCTGCAGCAAATTGTTCGAAAGCCTCTTTAAAGCCTGGCGCAGTTGTTACAACTCCATCCTTTAGTGAGCTAGGACTTTGATCACTAGGCCAGTTCAAGGGTGCTACAACGTCTTGATTAAATTTGGCAGACTCCTCCAGAATCGCTGGAGCCAAATCCACATCAGCGCCAGCCTCAGCATAGGAGGGATAGGAAACAAGCTCGGATAGCCCAGCTAGTTCGTTCATCACAAATAGCATATCTTTTACTGGGGCTATATACGGCATAAGTATTCCTATAGATCGGAGGTGAAGATAATTAAAGGGGTATATCGAGTCGCCTTAGCCGAGTAAGTTAGTCAATTCAGGTACGGCGGTATTTAAGTCGGCAACGAGGCCGTAATCAGCCACACTAAAGATGGGTGCTTCAGCGTCTTTATTAATGGCTACGATCACCTTAGAGTCTTTCATACCGGCTAAGTGCTGAATCGCGCCAGAAATACCTACTGCGATGTACAGCTGTGGAGCAACAATCTTGCCAGTCTGACCCACTTGATAGTCATTCGGAACATAACCAGCATCGACTGCGGCGCGTGATGCACCCAGCGCTGCACCAAGCTTGTCAGCCAAAGGCACAACAATCTCTTGATACTTTTCACCAGAACCTAAACCACGACCACCGGATACGATGATTTTGGCAGCAGTGAGTTCAGGACGATCTGACTTGGTGAGCTCGCGACCCACGAAAGATGATTTACTGGAAACTTCGGTAGCGGCTTGTTTTTCTACTGCCGCTGATCCACCACTTGCAGCAACGGGATCAAATCCAGTTGTGCGAACTGTAATCACCTTAACTGGGTCGGCGGATTGCACGGTAGCAATCGCATTGCCCGCATAGATTGGACGCTCGAAAGTATCAGGCGAGACAACCTTAGTAATGTCCGATAACTGCGCGACATCTAACTTAGCAGCAACACGTGGCAATACATTCTTACCATTAGCCGTTGCTGGCGCGAGGATATGGCTATAGCCATTAGCTATGGAAAGAATCTGAGCAGCTAAAGGTTCAGCAAGTTGATCAGCCAAAGATGGGGCATCCACCTGAATCACTTTACGTACTCCAGCAATTTGAGCTGCGGCAGAAGCGGCGCCATCAGCAGCGCTACCAGCCACCAATACATCCACCTCAGGGGAGCACTGCAGGGCAGCTGCTACCGCATTGAGCGTAGCCGCCTTTAAGGATTGATTGTCGTGTTCAGCAATAACGAGTGCGGCCATTTAAATCACCTTCGCTTCATTTTTAAGTTTATCTACTAGAGCTGCTACATCAGCAACCATCACACCAGCAGAGCGCTTTGGCGGCTCTTCTACTTTGAGTGTTTTGAGGCGCGCAGCAATATCAACACCAAGCTCTTCAGGCTTCACAATTTCCAAAGTCTTCTTCTTGGCCTTCATGATGTTTGGCAGAGTCACATAACGGGGCTCATTCAAGCGCAAGTCAGTCGTGATGACTGCGGGCAAAGTAATTGCAATCGTTTCCAAGCCACCATCTACCTCACGAGTCACGCTCGCTTTACCGTCTGCAACAAGCACTTTGGAAGCAAAGGTAGCTTGTGGAATATCCATCAAGCTCGCCAACATCTGACCCGTCTGATTGCTATCGTCATCAATCGCTTGTTTACCCAAGATCACGATCTGCGCCTGTTCTTTTTCAGAGAGCGCTTTAAGAATTTTTGCAACTGCTAAAGGCTGTAATTCAGCATCGGTTTCTACCAAAATGGCACGATCAGCCCCAATTGCTAAGGCAGTACGCAAGGTTTCCTGGCACTGAGTTGGGCCAGCAGAAACTACTACTACCTCAGTAGCAACTCCAGCCTCTTTTAATCGCACCGCCTCTTCTACTGCAATCTCATCAAATGGATTCATGCTCATTTTGACGTTTGCCAGATCGACACCAGAGTTATCTGATTTCACCCGAATTTTGACGTTGTAATCAACAACGCGTTTTACTGCCACTAAGATTTTCATGCTGGATTCTCTATTTTTGAGTAACTTTTCTATTTTATCCGTCTAAGCCCTACTAGGGCTAGACATCGATTGCCGAAGCCGAACCAGCCTGCTTACGAAGTTCAAACTTCTGGATCTTGCCGGTAGAGGTCTTCGGTAGCTCACAAAATACAATCGCTCTGGGCACCTTAAAACCAGCGAGATGCTGCTTGCAATGGGTGATGATGTCGGTAGGAGTCACCTCCATGCCTGGCTTGATTTCCAAGAAGGCGCAAGGTGTCTCGCCCCACTTAGGGTCAGGCTTTGCTACTACTGCGGCGGCTATCACTGCTGGGTGACGATAGAGAACATCTTCAACCTCTACAGAGGAAATATTTTCTCCGCCAGAGATGATGATGTCCTTACTACGATCTTTCATCTTCACATAACCATCGGGGTTCATAACCGCCAAATCACCGGAATGAAACCAGCCACCCTCAAAGGCCTCTTTAGTTGCCTTCTCATTCTTGAGGTAACCCTTCATGGCGATATTGCCCTTAAACATAATCTCACCCATCGTCTCGCCATCGGCAGGAACAGGTTCAAGGGTTTCAGGATCAAGAACGGCAATCGCTTGTTGCATGTGATAACGAACACCTTGGCGAGCATTAAGGCGAGCTCTCTCACCAATATCCACCTCATTCCACTCATCCTGCTTCACACAAACTGCTGCAGGTCCATACACTTCAGTTAAGCCGTAGACGTGCGTCAAATCAAAGCCAAGCTTTTCCATGCCTTCGATGATGGAAGCGGGAGGAGCGGCGCCGGCGATTAAGCCTTTCACACCGGTAGGTACGCCCTCCTTCAATTCATCAGGAGCATTGACTAATAGGTTATGCACAATTGGGGCGGCACAGTAATGCGTTACACCATGATCTTTAATCGCCGCAAAAATATGCTGGGCATCAACACGACGCAAACACACATTAATGCCAGCCCGTGCAGCTACAGTCCATGGGAAGCACCAGCCATTGCAATGGAACATTGGAAGCGTCCAAAGATAAATGGGGTGCTTGTTGATATCCCAATCCAAGATATTAGAAACAGCATTAATCGCTGCGCCGCGATGGTGATACACCACGCCCTTTGGATTACCAGTCGTACCTGAGGTGTAGTTAAGGCAAATGGCCTGCCATTCATCCGCAGGTACTTGCCAAGCGAATTGAGGATCGCCTTCCGACAGGAATTTTTCATAAGTAAGCTTGCCGAGCTTTTCGCCAGGTACATCAAACTCTTTTTCCTCGACATCAATCACTAAAAACTCGCGGCCGCTCTCTTTCTTGGCGAGCTCAAGTGCTTTTTTCATCACCCCAGAGAATTCAGGGTCTACGATCACCACTTTTGCTTCGCCATGATTCAACATAAAAGCGACCGACTCTGGATCAAGGCGTGTATTCAAAGCATTCAATACCGCCCCAGCCATCGGAATTCCGAAATGCGCCTCAACCATAGGTGGTGTATTGGGCAACATCACAGCAACCGTATCACCTAAGCCAATTCCATGCTTTTGCAGGGCGCTTGCTAAGCGACGACAACGATCATAAGTTTGACTCCAAGTCTGACGTAGCTCGCCATGAATGATTGCCAAGCGATTTGGATACACTGCAGCTGATCGCTCCAAAAATAATAGCGGAGTGATTGGAGTGAAGTTTGCTGGGTTGCGCTCTAAACCTTGCTCAAAAATATTAGCCATGCTTTCCTTGGATATTGATCTTCTTTAACTTTAGACTTATCACTCAATCAAATGTCAGCAAGCGCCTTAACGTGCGCCACCACACTTCGGCCTAGGGCAGAAAGGTTGTAACCACCCTCCAGGCAACTGACAATACGGCCCTGTGAGTACTGGCTTGCAACGCCTTTAAGCTGTTTGGTAATCCAGGCATAGTCGTCCTCTACCAAGCCCATCTGCCCTAAATCATCCTCACGGTGTGCATCAAAGCCTGCGGAGATGATGATGAGCTCCGGCTCAAAGTCCCGTAGACGCGGCAACCACTGCTCTTCTACTATCGAGCGCACCACATCGCCGCGCGTAGATGCAGGAAGCGGAACATTCACCATATTATTTGCTCCATCCAAACCACTGTATGGATAAAACGGATGCTGGAAGAAGCTACACATCAGGACATTGGGATCATTAAAAAATGCAGCTTCAGTACCGTTGCCGTGATGTACATCAAAATCGATGATGGCTACCCGTTCAATATCGTATGTCTCCATCGCATACCGCGCTGCTACAGCAACGTTATCAAAGACACAAAAGCCCATGGAGCGGGTTGGTTCTGCATGATGCCCTGGTGGACGAATGGCGCAAAACACATTCTCAACTTCGCCCTTCATGACTGCATCAACACCTGCAATAGCGGCACCAGCTGCACGGAGTGCAGCGCTCCAAGTATGGGGATTCATGATGGTGTCGCCATCAAGCATGAAGTAACCGCTTGCTGGTGAGCGCTCTTTAACAAAGGCAATATGGTCTGGGCTATGGACTAATTCCAGTTGATCTTCGGTTGCTAATGGTGCATCTAAGTGGTGCAGAAAGCGATCGATACCACTGCGAATCAATTGATCATTGATTGCCTGAATCCGCTCCGGGCACTCGGGATGGTGGCTACCCATCTCATGTTTTAGAAAATCTGGATGAGTTATGTATCCTGTTGTCATTACTAGAAATCCTCAATAGCAAAACTGTAGTTTTTATAATGTAATAAACCTGCCAACCTCTCAAAAATCCATTTCTTTATCCATGAATTTTCGCGTCTCCTACCTTGCTTCAACACTATTAATAGTGCTACTACTTGGCGCCTGTTCAAGCACCCCTGTTCAGCAAGTTAGCCCTACAGAGACTATCGTAAACCAGTCCGAGGATGCTGCGACAGAAGCCCGGTTTAGCCAAAACCTCAACCAGTTAATTGCTCAAATTGCTCAAACCCAAGGAATCCCTCAGGCCAGCCTTGAATCAGGCTTCTTAGATGCTAAAACGATTCCCTCCATACGCAAATTGGTGTTACCCCCATCGGGCAGCTTTAAAAAGAATTGGGTAGCCTATCGAAAACGCTTCATTGAGCCAGTTCGACTAAAGGCTGGCAAGGCCTTTTGGGAGCAAAACCAGGCATTCCTAAGCAAGGTTGAGCAAGAATCAGGGGTTCCGGCCGAAGTCATCGTCTCCATTATTGGGATTGAAACCATCTATGGCCGCCAAACTGGAAATTTCCGAGTAAAGGATGTGCTCTCTACGCTTGCTTTTAGTTACCCGGATACGCCCAACAAAGCCAGTCGAGAGCAACTCTTTAAAGACCAGCTCCAAGAACTCATCCTCATGTGCTGGACTGAGGGCGGAGGTAGTTTGCCCGCCAACAATAGCAAGCAAGGATTGAACCAAACTCGCTTGAATGCCTGCTTAAATCAGAACAGCTCTTATGCAGGCGCCATTGGCCTGCCCCAATTCATGCCAAGCAGCATTCGCAGCTTTGCTGTGGATGGTGATGGTGATGGGCGCATTGATCTCAAACAAAGCCCTAAGGATGCGATTGCTAGCGTGGCTAACTTCATGAGAAAGCACGGCTGGCAACCGGGAATGCCGATTTACTTCCCTGTGCAGGAGGGAGCCATTAGTGAAGCGCGAGCTCTAGCTGACGGCGAGCCTCAACTCAAATACTCAGTTGAGGCACTCATCGCAAAAGGCATCTTGACTAAAGAGCAAGGCGATCTTCAGGCTGGTGGAGTTGGGCCACAAAGCAAGGCGCTCATTGTCGATCTTCCCTACCCCGATAAAGATGGCAACGATCAGGTTCGCTACGTAGTAGGCTTAAACAATTTCCTGACGATTGTGCAGTACAACCGCAGTTACTTTTATGCACAAAGTGTTGCTGAATTTGCAGAAGCCTTGGGATACAAGAACCAAAGCATAGTACCCGTCGCTACAACTAAACCAAAGCCAGAAGTAAAGTCAGGTGAAGCATCCAAATCTAAGCCTAAGAAAACTCCTGCTAAGAAAAAACAAAAACAGACTTAATTGACTTTCGACTAAATATCTTATGCTGGGAAAACTCCAGTTGAGAGGTAGCGATCACCGCGGTCGCAGACAATAAAGACAATCGTGGCATTCTCAACTTGGCGAGCAATTCGCAAGGCAACCACTAAAGCGCCGCCCGCTGAAATACCACAGAAGATACCCTCTTCAGCCGCAAGCCGACGAGCCATCTCTTCTGCATCTGCTTGGCTCACATACTCAATACGATCAACCTTGTCGCCTTGGTAAATCTTAGGTAGATACTCTGGAGCCCATTTACGAATACCGGGAATCTGTGAACCTTCCTCTGGTTGCGCACCAATGATCTGAATATTAGGATTCATGGACTTGAGATAAGTGGAGACTCCGGTAATAGTTCCAGTAGTACCCATCGATGAAACAAAGTGGGTAACTTGACCATCAGTATCACGCCAGATTTCGGGGCCAGTCGTCTCGATATGAGCGCGTGGATTATCTGGATTTGCAAATTGATCCAACAATCTGCCCCGACCTTCTTTCTGCAATTGCAATGCATAGTCACGAGCAAATTCCATGCCGCCAGAAGCCGCTGTAAGAATGAGCTCGGCTCCATAAGCAGCCATACTTTGGCGGCGTTCAATACTTTGATTTTCGGGCATCACCAAAACCATCTTATAGCCCAACATTGCAGCAGTCATCGCTAAAGCAATGCCAGTGTTACCACTGGTAGCTTCAATCAGAGTATCGCCAGGTTTGATTTCACCACGCTCTTGAGCGCGTAGGATCATCGACAGCGCAGGTCGGTCCTTCACCGACCCCGCTGGATTATTGCCCTCTAACTTTCCTAAGATCAGATTATTTTTGGAATCATTTTCTGCGCCAGGAATGCGTTGCAAACGAACCAAGGGTGTATTACCCACGGTCTGTGAAATAGTTAAGTAAGAAGGTGTGCTCATGAAACCATTTTAGCCATAAGCCAGGCTAGACGTAAAAGGGTTTAATTTCGGCGAATTGGCTCCGCACGATCCGAATGATGGCGCGAACCACTTTGACCGCGTGAGCCACGTCTGCTAGCCTTGGAGCCCTCTTTATTAGTCCTGCCGTGCGGCTCACGAAAAGAACTGGGCGCCTCAATGGTTAAGCCGTTATCCACCATCTTTTCTACAGATTTCATACCAATGCCGCGAACGCGCTTTTGCAGGTCATTCGCATCCTGAAAATGCCCACCATCTAAACGTTCAGCAATGATTGTTTTCGCTTTAGATGGCCCAATCCCTTTAATGCTTTCTAACTCAGACTGAGTTGCCGTATTAACATTGATTGGTGAGGCCCCAGCTAATGCCGAAACAGCAACAAATACTGAAAATACCAAAGACTTTAATAATTGAATCATTTAATCTCCATCGGTTAATAAAAAATCCACTTACACGAAGTGCAAGTGGATCAGTTACAACGAATGAAGATTCAGTCGGTTGACCGCTTCTTAAAGCCTAGAGTGGGCTTGCCAAGAAATCCGCATTAGCCGATAGCCAGGCAATATAACGACTGACACCCTGCTCCACATTTAGGAAAGGCTCTAAATATCCAGCGGCGCGTAGTTTGGTTAAATCCGCTTGCGTGAAGCACTGATACTTACCTTTGAGCGCATCTGGGAACGGAATGTATTCAATTGCCTTTTCTTTAACTAGCTCTTCTAAGCTAGCAGGATTGGCATGATCGATTTTGCGCATGGCATTGGCCACTGCATGAGCAACATCATTGAATGGTTGCGCGCGACCACTACCGAGATTGAAGATACCGCTGATCTCTGGATGATCCAAGAAATAGAGGTTCACTTTAACTACATCTTCAACCGAAACAAAGTCACGACTTTGCTCACCTGCGGCATAGCCACCATATTCGCCAAAGAGCTTTACCTTGCCATTGGCTTTGTATTGGTGATACTGGTGAAAGGCTACAGAAGCCATGCGACCCTTATGGGACTCACGAGGACCATAGACATTAAAGTATCGAAAGCCTACAACTTGCGCTGTATTCGCCTTCTCAGCAAAGCGCTTACGCATTACCTGATCAAATAAGAACTTAGAGTAACCATAAATATTTAATGGCTTCTCATGCTCGCGGCTCTCTACAAATACATCAGAACCACCATAGGTTGCTGCTGAAGAGGCGTAGAGTAGCTGCACTTTCTGCTCGGTACAAATATCAAGTAAATCCATGGTGTAGCGGAAATTATTCGCCATCATGAAGATGCCATCCGTTTCCATTGTGTCAGAGCAAGCTCCTTCATGAAACACCGCCCTTACCTTGCCAAAGCGACCACTTCTAAATGCCTCCAGAAATTCGTCTTTATCAAGATAATCAATGATGTCGAGGTCTGCTAGATTGCGATACTTATCAGCGGGACGTAAATCATCGACCGCAATAATATTTGTCTCGCCTCGCGCATTCAGCGCCTGAACAATATTGGCACCAATAAAGCCAGCAGCGCCGGTTACGATAATCGTCATTGCAATTCCTCTGAAGTAACGGTGGCAGTACCCAATTTGCCCACCACAATACCACCCGCGCGATTAGCCAAAGCCATTGCTCTTTCAAGCGGCCAGCCTGCCGCCAATGCCACTGCAAGAGTACCAATGACCGTATCACCCGCGCCTGATACATCAAACACCTCACGTGCCTGCGCCTTCACGTGGCTGACACCCGCCTCAGTGAATAAACTCATACCCTCCTCAGATCGAGTCAGGAGCAGCGCTTCCAGGTTTAATGATTTTCTAAGATCTTGAGCTCTCTTAGTCAGATCCTCTTCACTAGTCCATTGACCAACTACCTGACGAAGCTCGCTTCGGTTTGGAGTGAGCACAGTTGCGCCACGATATTTAGCGTAGTCATCCCCCTTAGGATCGACCAGGATCATTTTCTTTTGAGCGCGCGCCTGCTCAATCATCAAAGCTACTTGACCTAATGCGCCTTTGCCGTAGTCAGACAAAATCACTACATCGGAATCGCCTACAAGCTTCTCATAACGCTCTAACTTATGAGCAAGAGCTGACTCACTAGGAGCCTCTTCAAAATCTAAACGAATCAGTTGCTGTTGTCTTGCGATGACGCGTAACTTCACAGTTGTCGGGACTTTGCCATCAACCTCTAATTGACTATCAACACCACTCGATTTCAACAACTCAGTAACGCGATGTCCCGGCTCGTCGTCACCAATCACACCCAAGATTGTTGTCTTCGCGCCAAGAGCTGCCACGTTACGGGCAACGTTAGCTGCTCCGCCTAAACGTTCATCAATCTTACCCACCTGAACAACTGGCACCGGCGCCTCAGGAGAAATCCGATTCGTATCACCAAACCAATAGCGGTCAAGCATGACGTCACCCACCACCAATAAGCGGGCTTTAGAAAATTGTTCTCGGTTAGCTTTTTCCACGATGTAACTAATCTCTCTAATCTTTCGAATGGATTCTTGGGTGCTTGTAATTAATTATGACGACCAATACCTTGGTACTCAATACCTAATTCTTGCATAGCTTGCGGCTCATATAAGTTACGGCCATCAAAGATGATGGGGTTCTTCAAATTGGCTTTGAGCAGATCAAAATCGGGGCTACGGAAGGCTTTCCATTCGGTCACGATGATTAGAGCATCAGCACCTTGGGTGGCTGCCATGGGGTCATCAACCAAAGATACTTGTTTAAGGCCTTCCGGGTTACCCTTAAAGTCGATATCTAGGCAATGTTTTGTCTCTGGCATCGCTACTGGGTCATGCGCCACGATCTGAGCACCACGCTTGACCAGCTCGGCAATGATGACTCGACTAGGGGCTTCGCGCATATCGTCGGTATTGGGCTTAAATGCTAAACCCCACATGGCAAACTTCTTGCCCTTGAGGTCAGCACCGAAGCGTTTTTCAATCTTCTCAACGAGGATGTACTTTTGGGCTTCATTAACTGCCTCTACTGCATCGAGAATCTTCAGATCGCGGCCATACTCGATGGCAGTCTTCGAGAGGGCTGAAACATCCTTTGGAAAGCAAGAGCCGCCATAGCCAGTACCGGAATATAAAAAGCCGTAACCAATACGGGAGTCTGAGCCAATGCCCTGGCGTACCGCTTCAATATCAGCACCGACTAAGTCCGCCAGATTGGCCAACTCGTTCATAAAAGAGATGCGGGTCGCTAGCATCGCATTGGCGGCGTATTTAGTGAGCTCAGCGCTTTTGACATCCATGTAATAGGTACGCTCATGATGGCGATTAAATGGGGCATAGAGTTTGCGCATTTGCTCTTTAGCGCGCAGTCCTGCTGGCGTATTTTGAGTGCCAATCACAATGCGATCAGGGCGCATAAAGTCTTCCACTGCAGCACCTTCTTTGAGGAACTCAGGATTAGAGACTACCGAACAGAGCTCTGGCGAGAGGCTTCTCTTTTGAAGCTCTTCAGTAATCGCAGCAGAAACCTTATCAGCGGTACCCACTGGCACAGTGGATTTATCGACAATGACCTTGGGGGTGGTCATATGGCGACCGATGTTGCGAGCAGCTGCTACAACGTATTGCAGATCAGCCGAGCCATCTTCATCGGGAGGGGTTCCTACCGCGATAAATTGAATGTCACCGTGAGCGACAGAAGCGGCAATATCGGTGGAAAACTGTAAACGTCCAGCGGCGCGATTGCGCTCAATCATCTCTTTAAGGCCTGGCTCATAGATTGGCACACCACCAGAATTAAGAATCTCAATCTTTTTGGGATCGACATCGACACAAAAGACGCTATTACCCTGCTCTGCTAGGCAAGCGCCTGTAACAAGACCAACGTAACCGCTGCCGATGATGGTGACTTTCAAGATAGCTCCAAATAATTCGTATTAAATTGGTAAATGCGACTTAGATTACATTGAAGGGCCGCTAGGAACAGCGCCCTCACTGCGTCTTGGGGAATAAGCCTCCCAATGATTACAACCCGGGCATTGCCAGTAAAAGCGTCTCGCACGGAAACCGCAATTACCGCAGGTGTAGCGAGCCAAACTCGTCGTGCGCTGCTTTAATAAACTGAGTGTTGCCTGTAAATCAGATACTCGCTCTGGCGTACCGTTACTCTCTGCCAAGGCCAAACGGGTCTCTGCTAATTTAGAGAGGGCGCTCAAGCTTGGTGAATGTTGCATCACCTCAACCAACATCACTTCGGCAGCTTGAGCTCCACGAATTTGAGTCATATGTTTTTGGACAATATCGAGCAACTCACCAGAGGCCTGGGTTCTTAGTAATTCGCAAAGTGCGCTCAAGCCTTCATCTGCTTTATTCAGCGCAGCATGTGCCGCCATCCAACGATCAGCAAGTAAATGCATGTAAGCCGGGTGTGTCTTTGCAATTACAGCCCACACCTCGATTGCTTGGGCTGGGCGATCCATAGCTATCAAGTAATCCCCCTGCAAAATTAACGCACGAGCATGATGAGGAACTGCTTGCAATGCCAATTGAACCGATTGCTCGACCTCTGGCAAATCTTTGCGACGCAGCGCTTCTTGGCCAATCTCACAATGAAACTGTGCAATCTCTGTGTGATGGGATTTTCCTTGCAAGCCCTCAAGTTCACTGGCAGCAATGATGGCTTTTTTCCAGTCCCGCTCAATCTGGTACATCTCGAGCAGACTCTCTTTTGCGGGTGCTGCAAACTTGCCTTCACCCACGCGATTCAATGACGCCTCAGCACGATCCAATAATCCTGCACGAAGAAAATCACGACCCAACTCGTAGGCAGCATGATCTCGATCGCGCGGCTTTAAGTCATCACGATTAGCCAGGTGCTGGTGAACTCGAATTGCACGCTCGGTCTCACCACGACGACGGAATAAATTTCCCAATGCAAAATGAAGTTCAATTGTTTCGGGGTCGAGCTGGGCAATCTTGACTAAGGTTTCAATTGCTTGATCTGGCTGCTCATTTAGTAAAAGACTTAAACCCTTAAAGGTTGAACGTTGCTGACGCATCCGCTCGCGCTCATCCATGCGATTTTCAAGACGCAGATCCCAGCGTGAGGCTAACCAACCAATACCAAACATGACTGGTAGTAATAGTAGCCAGGAGGTTGCGATCTGAATCATGCTGTGCAGAACTTAAATAAAAAAATGGTCCGAATGGACCACTGGATATGCGCTATGTGACTAGGCACCAGAACCCTCTTTGGGGCTCACTTGCTTCAGAGGCTTGTAGTCAACGCGCTCACGCAACTCTTTACCTGGCTTGAAATGGGGCACCCGTTTTTCTGGGATCAATACTTTCTCACCAGATTTTGGGTTACGACCAGTACGCGCAGGACGGTGATGCAAAACAAAGCTACCAACACCGCGCAACTCAATTCGCTTGCCTTCGGCTAAAGCGTGAGTCATGGTGTCTAGCAATGTTTTTACTGCCAACTCCACATCTCTTGGTAGTAGCTGGGGAAACTGTTCCGCCAAGCTCTCCACGAGTTCGGAGCGAGTAATTGCTTGTTGCTCTTGATCTGACATGATCTATCAATAAAAAACCGCCGCTCTCCCAGTGGAAAGCGGCGATATTGATTTAGCCTTGATTGTCCAACTTCGCTTTTAACAAAGCACCCAAGTTGGTTGTGCCGGACTGCGCATCACCCTGGAGCTTGCTCATAGCGTCTTGTTGGTCAGAGCTGTCTTTAGCTTTGATCGAAAGATTGATTACACGTGACTTGCGATCAATGTTGATGATCATTGCAGTTACGCTATCGCCTTCTTTCAATACATTGCGAGCATCTTCAACGCGATCTGTTGAGATCTCAGAAGCACGCAAGTAAGCCTCAACTTCATCAGCCAAGTGAATAGTTGCACCCTTAGCATCAACAGCCTTCACAGTGCCAGTTACAAGGCTGCCCTTGTCGCTTACAGATGTGTAGTTATTGAATGGGTCACCAGACAATTGCTTGATACCGAGAGAGATACGCTCTTTCTCAACATCAATGGCCAATACAGTAGCTTCAACTTCGTCGCCTTTTTTGTATTTCTTAACAGCTTCTTCGCCTGGCTCATTCCATGAGAGGTCTGAGAGGTGAACTAAGCCGTCGATACCACCAGGCAAACCAATGAACACACCAAAGTCAGTAATAGACTTGATTGCGCCAGTCAACTTGTCGCCCTTTTGCTGTCCACGTGAGAACTCTTCCCATGGATTTGCTTTGCACTGCTTGATGCCCAAGCTGATACGGCGCTTGTCTTCATCAATATCCAGAACCATTACTTCAACTTCGGTTCCTAATGCAGTAGCTTTGCTTGGAGCAACGTTCTTGTTAGT
>JACCDG010461775.1_pt1 | contig 59204 bp, 69 predicted proteins | sample 7442471 | NCBI WGS metagenome assembly JACCDG01 (sample SAMN15323444, study PRJNA562643) | freshwater metagenome | isolation source: river surface water | place: USA:Blue River Watershed | collected 2017-08-17 | reverse complement strand
CTATTGACTTGTTAAGTAAACTGTTTCTTAACTATACCACTCATAGTGCCCAAAAAGTAGTGACACAACCCGCCAATGAAAACGAGACAAAAGCCGCATAAGACTATACTAAGCACCTACTAACATAACTATGTCATGACAATGACTACAGGACACAGGGATAGGTATATATGTCACACCATGAAAAATTATGGATTGTATTTATCATATGCACAATGGTAATATCTTATCACCATTGAAAGGCATATGACATGAAACATATATTATCGTTATACGAGACAAAGCAGCGAGTGCAATCAATGAAAGACTTGATCAAGAACAAAGAGTAGATATGTCATTCATTGCGAACGAGATAAATAACTTTAAGAATCAATAAAGGAAAGGACACTTAGTTAAATTAACCAATTGTTAATACTATCGTACATAGATACGATAACCTTAATAAAAATAATTATATCGGCAATCATCGAGACAATGCAATAAACAAGTAGTTTTAACCACATAATGAAGGGGAATTAATTATGCAGCAACATCACGATAAAAGCCATAATCAAAGTCACAATGAATTGCCATTGGTAACTATACCTTTCATAAATAAAACCATCACTGTAGGACAAGCAGAACGTGCGATTGAAATTACGCAGTGCATAGGTATTTCCACGATTATCCTTCTTATTTTTGCGTATGTATATGGGTTAACTATGTTACCCGATGGATACTCTATCCTTAGTAAAAATAATCTTACATACGATCTTTACTTTCCCCCCAAGTCATAGCGCTTTCCAGCCCTTCCCTTGCAAGCCCTTGTATGCCGTAATGGTGTATGAGGGCTTGATCCTTTCTATTTTCCCATAGTATCCAGATATACAAGGAGTTATATCATGTCACATATAAATGTATCTTCCGTACAGGTTTCAGAGTCAGCTAATAAGAATAGACCGAAACTTGATAATGTATTAAAGAGATTCATGATAGAACGTCAATGTTCCTGCTGTGATCACACTCAGACTTATGCAGTCTATGCACGTTCAGCAAGTGAGGCTGTGTTTAAGCAGGATAAACAGTCAACCTTTATGAAACATACAGTACCGGCATCACTTAATAAAATGATGGCAGTAGGTAAAGTTGTGCAGGTAACGGAAGCAACAGCATTGATAAGCAAGGCTAATCAGGGGTAATTATATGGCTAAGTATTATGAAGTATGTAAGATCATAGCACCTAGTAATGGGCGTGCTGGGTACTGTCTTGATGCCACTGATTTAAAAACTAAATTTCAAGGCAATCTTGATTATGTCATTAAGCATGTATCGGAAAAAGAATACAATAACATAGTATCCCAAATAGAGAAGTTACTTGAAGGGATACAACCAGTATCGGGATATACTATGGGGACTAGAGGATAAGTTATGTTGTTCAGTATGGTTGTATGGTTAGGGTTGTTTATTCTAATAGTAACACCTTATATACTTGAAGATGTAAATAGAAAGAAAGATTGTGATAAGTTAAACGGAATTGTAATCGATAATGCTTGTGTTAAGAAGGATACTGTATTAAAACAATTCCCATAAAGTAAAGGTAAGTTATATGACAACTATAGTTAACCAGATATGGGAATATAAGTGTGTAGATATCCCCCTTGGGCAGAGTGATCTTGAAAAAAGATTGAATGAACTAGGTAAAGATAAGTGGGAACTTATAGAGATTCATAAGAATGGTTTATATACTGAATGTATCTTTAAGAGAGTAGTAGGGATAACTAAAGGTGGTAATAGAATTACAAGATTTGCAAGGTAAACTAGTAATAGTGGAGATAACTATGTTAAAGGCTACTCGAATTAATGAGATGACTATAAAGGAATCACTGAGAGGAAGGAGCATTTATGCTTCGCGCTAAATTTATTACTAATGAAGGGGTGATATGGAGAACCTTTAAGTATCACACTGAGAAACAAGTGAGAGCTATAGGACGAGCTATGTACAAGAAGAATGGTACGCAGTTAGTCCTTATAGTGAGTACAACCTTTTAGCGGAGCTGGCTATGCCATTAGAAACAGGTAAAGAATACTTCACTAAAGATGGTGTCTTTAAGTATAAGATTACTCACAAGATGTCATCGCCGCCATGGCCTTCAAAATTCGCCTATAGTGGATATGACACAGACACTTTTAGGCAGTGTTGGTTTGATGAACATGGTAATAGTTGGCAGAATGCTGATAATAATCTGGAGATTCCACCAGATATGATCCATTAGATTGTATAGTGGAGATGGAGTATATTAACAATAGACCAACTAAACTAATAGCAACGTATGATAAGAAAGGAAATGTACTATGAGAAGTGGAGTGGCTAGTATGTATAAAGACTATGATGATAATGAAGAAGATATGATTCTTGATAAGGAATATCTAGAGGATGAAGAAGATGATAGACTATTCTTTGAGCACTTGCACGAGGGCGAATCAGTAGGTAAAAGTTGGAATGAAGATACGACAGTTATTAGTTTTGACTTTTACAAATATGAGAACAAGATTATCAAATTAGCTTAGCATTGTACTGCTAAGGCTATACCACTGTATGTGGTAACGGTGTTACATCCTAAGTGCATACGTTCTTTGTATAACTATTGTCAGGAAGTTGTAATTGGGCTGGCCTTTTGATGCTTATGTAATGAGTTAGTACGGACAGTAATGTTCAGAGAACCATAGACTAGCTAGAGTATTGGCTTCGCACAATATGTCGTGGGTTCGATTCCCATTACAAAGTAGACACGTATGTATCTTAGGTGTAACACGTATAAATATATGTATAACATGTGAAAGGACTATCACTTTATGTTTTTTAATTTTAAAGTACCTCTTGGTATCGCTAAAGTAACTCAACTAAACTTATCTCAGGTAGGTGAGAATGTTGAACCTCCCCTTAATCTCGATGAACTTGGCATGACAGTCAGACAACTTATTGAAGCATTAAATAATATACCTGAGAATAGGCGAGACAATCATATACGAATCATCACTCCTAATGGTAGAATCGTTACACCTCTCGCAAAAGTTGTCCAATTCCCCAGTAGACCATTAACTACCTATCTTATGTTGCAGCATTCTCAGAGTGTGCATTAGTAAATGCCATGTATTTCTTATTAGTAATGAGAGAAGTTGTTGTATCTTTATTTGTATTATGGAGTATAATTTATATGAGTTTATTTAATAGTCGTAATAAACATGAGCGTATTGTACCTAAAGCACCTGCACGAAAAGATAATCGTCTAGCCCCTACCGGACATAATTCTAAAGCCTACGTTGCTGAAGATGACCCTCCTCTTACAATTGTAAAGACTAAAACAACTACAGCCCTAGTTCCGGCTGAAACAAAACAACCTACTTTCCTCTTAGGTGGTTTAACGGAAGGTATAAAAGATTATACTGAAAAGAAGTATATGGTGAAAGAGCACCTGAAGAAACGTGCTCAGGAGCTGTTCCCCTACACGTATGATACAATAGAGTTTGTATCTACATACGGTACTTATGTAATACCAGACAGTAAACCTATAGAATTATCAGAATATAGTAATACAGTAAAGACTGACGGTATTATCAGGTGTGATCATGTGGACAATATGATTTTATATTCATATATCTCTGTAATGCTAGGAGAACTAAAGAATAAAATTCAACTAGACGACGACTTAGTATTTGTTGGCGCAGCTTACCCTTTTAATAAAATATTCAAATATTCCAGTAGAGTTGAGTACCTGTATGAATATACTATTGAGAAGATACTTAGGGCATTGCTTATCGAGAAATTATGTGCATGGTATAGTGCATCTCGCAAAGAAGCATGGGAAAAATCAGGGGTGAAAGTGGCCTTTAACTATCACGCATCCAGTACAAAGATACATTTCTTATCCCGTATTCTGGCTGAATGCAGGGGAGTTGATACACTGACCGGTAAACCACGTCGATTAAAAGAGATAGCACTGATAAATGCTTGTATTAAAGCTATACGAATGTATGAAGAAGATAAGGAGAGTAAACTTCGTAAAGCAGCTTCACAGATAAAGTAACTCACGTTAACCCAGTTAACTCACGTTAACCAACGCTTAACTAATTGTTAACCCCCCACTGATAATTAAGGACATATTACTATGCCATTCCCCTCACTTATTCTTGAAACGGAAGTATCCCCACATGTCTTTAACGATCCTTCCATAGGATTAACAAAGACTCTCGAAGAACTGGACTGGCCGGGGGAGAAGTTCTTTATTAATCATTGCCCCGTAAGTAAAGTACAGGAGCATAGTTATCTTGTTTTTATGTTTAATGGGTGGCATCACACAATAACGCATAATGGTTGTCCTGTCGCCCAGTTAGCATTAACGAACAACAACAATCGTACTGTCGCTTCCACATTGACACCAATCAGTGTACCAGCTAAAGCCCTGTATCGCGCATGCAAAGTAATTCTTCTATCACAAAGAGATTTACAGGTATATTTCGCCAGATCATTGGTTAACTTTAAGGCGCACGTTGGAAGATTTCAATCGAGTGGAGTTAACTCAGTGGAGCAAAGACTTGGTTTTCCTGAACCTCTTGTCAAACCAAAGGAGCCTCCTCTTAAATTTGATTCACTTGAGGCGGCTAGATATTATCAGTACTTATTAGCTATAAAGAATCACCCTATTATGGCGGATACAAGTACACCTGATCGTAAAATACTTATCGTAATTATGAATAAATTATACTTATGATTACTACAACAGATCACATAGTAGTAGTAGCTTCAGCTATTGCATTGACATGTACTGTGCTACTACTCATAGACTACATTAATTCTCAGATATTTAATGTATCTATACCTAAAGTCACACAATGGAGACACACTATGCGTCATAGTTTTACAAGAAAATATTTCGAGAGAGTTATCAGTAAGGCTCAGGGGAATGACAAGCTTTTCTGCCCCCGTTCTAATGGCGGGGGATGGGATATACTATTATTTTGTGATAACCCCCCGGGAGATACTATCATGATATTATCGAGCGTGCAAATATACACTCCTTCATCAGATTCGTCACTACACTCTAACCAACTACGATTTTTTACCTCTTATCTTCACCCCCATTATGCTTCCCGTACATCTACATGTGGTAGGATAGCTCATAATTTTATTCCGCCTTTATGGGTAAATGATCGGTCCACATCTATCAGTGATCAGGCACTTTCAATCCGTATGGTATCAAATATAATTACTAATAATGCCGGAGGTGTTGCTATGTGGAAAGGTAGACCAACAATAGAAGCACTTGGTTTTCCAGCGCCGCTTATTAAATCTACTATTAAAAATGACCACTTAAAAACTATTGAGTATTATAAGTCCTTAATTTATGCGGCTAGTGATATTCTAGATGATAATTTACTGGTAAGATGCACGGATAAAGCCACGTTTAACCCAGACCATAGAATTTTACATCATATATATGAGCTATCAAATGGTATGAATATGTTAATTGACCCTGTCCTTGCCAAGCACCTATATGATAGGGGATTCCCTCTTGCTCCTGCATACCCGGAGCATCATAAGGCTTTTGTAGATAAGTATTGGTCAAAAAAGAAACAACGAAAAGCAGCAGCGTAAGGAGTTATCATTATGCCACGAATGCCGCAGGTACAATCACTTAATACCACATTATCTAGTGGTAGATACACTATACGACCGGAAGAGTGGGCCGCACTCCGATATGAACTAGAAGTAGGTACAGTCGAAACAGGGGCTATGCGTCATGCAGGTGAAGAAATAAGACCAGAGCCGGACATGGAGTCTAACACACCTATAACCCCCAGACTACGTCGCCGTGGTTATGCCCCCTATATTACCGGCCGTACCGGCACAATCGCCCATGTTAAATCCATAATAAATGGCTACCCCAAATCAAGTTATCTTCCTTATTTTCTACCACGTTCTAATGGAGGGAATTGGGATGTCATGTTTGAACTTAGTGGTAATTCAGCTATGTACCGCTACTTAGGGGAAAGTAAAATGCCGTGTATAGCTGGTACAACTGTAGAACAAGTATATTTCTCTCGCCAACCAGAAAGAACATCCAATATTACTGTAGAAGAAGGTCTGGTATGGCCTTCGTGGGGTATACCAGATAGAATGGATTTGAATATTATAATAGTAACGCGAGCCGTTTCTGTGCATACCCAAGTTAAACGGTACTTACGGGAATATATACAGTCTGAAGGTATACCATTAGCAGTAGAGGATAGATTAGGCTTTCCAAGGGAATCATTCGACCCAGTATCACAAAAGAATAAACACATAACTGTACGCCTTATAAATTTATTTACAGCACTGTACGATAAAGGTATAACATTTCAGTTTACTTCAGGTATGTACCCCGATAGTGTAAACGAGAGGTATATAGCGACATGCGATAGTTTAACTAGTCCATTCATATCTGGTAGGTACATTGCCGACCCCGCCCGAAGTGAAGATATAAGGAACATCATTAACAATTATTAAGAGGCACACCATGCCAGACATGAGAGTTGTAAATTATGCACGGCGGGCTATACAGCGTGAAATAAATACACCCAATTATACTATACCGCTCAAGACCGCATCTGTTATTGTCGGATTGGATGATATACGTGAAAGTGGGGATAGAACACTACAGGATTTATATAACATGGCCTTATCGGTAATGACATTATATAACTTACCAGCACGGAGATTTACCATCATAGAGGTATCAGATTATCCATCTACTCCGCTTTGGGACATGGCGTTTGATAATTACCGCTTTAATGGGATTCTACGCTATATAGGATTGCTATGCGGGATAGAATTATTTAATGCTAATAATATACTTAAACGGGTTATTAACAGTAATATAGGTTTAACCCCTGCTGAACAACGGCTAGGTTTTCCTCAACCATTAGTGCAATGTAAACTATCAAAACTTCAGACTGAATTGATACACATACTTACTGACGCAGCATCCTCCGTATCAGGTCTGTGTGGAGTTAAGTATGAATGAAAGCAACTGACTCTTGATACTGCGAATTATTAATTTATATTTTAGTTAAACAGAAAGGAGCCTAAAGTATATGCCTACAGTCACAACTAAAAAAGCACCGCCCTCTGATAAAAAAGAGATCGAATGGTTACTTGCCCACGAGGCTAAACCTCAGGATACAGGTATTATTTATAGCGGTATAACTCAGGGAATAGTGCATGATAAAGCCAGACATCCCAAGATACGGCATTTACATAGCGTATTTGCTACGATCAATACAACTACGCAGCATGCCTTTTTTAATTACAAAACTATGGAGTGGGAGGTACGCTATGGAGCATTTCAGAATTCAAACTACAGTGCCAACATAGCTCAAGCCTTCCCTGAATGGCGTAAAAAGATTCGTGTCATTAATAATAAAGGCCAATCGGTGAATCAACTATACGGTGTCGAAGTGGAGATGTACGAGAATAGTGCTAAAGGTACACCTAATGGCGGGCTTCGGGCCGAGTTGATGGAGTTCTTTGGCCGGGATTACATCTACATTAAATCGGATGGTAGCTTAAGTACCTCAAGTCTAGGCTTAGAGGTTAATACTGTACCTGATACTATTGAAAATCTGGTATCAAAATGGGGGGAGTTCTTCGATACAGGACTTGCTGATAAGTTCTTAGCAGATCAAACGTGCGGTATTCACACTCACCTATCCATCAAAGGTACACAATACTGGTATAAACATATGTGGTTTATTCACTGCGATGAAAACGTACCATTTATTAAGAAGATTAGTCGTCGTGCAACATTTAACTATGCAACTATTGGTCGTGCTGATGGCGGTGCACCACGAGATATGCCCGGTAACATTATTGAATTCCGCAAGAAATTCGGTAAACAGTATATCAATAGTTTTATACGGGGGAATAGTGGTCGTGGCGTGTCTGCTATCTGCTTTAATGAAGGTAAGGGTACAGTAGAGTTACGTCTGTTCCAGACCACATTGGACAAGACAGAGTTCCTTATGTCCCTTGAGTTTGCCGATGCTATGTATCATTTCTGTCTTAATACGAGCATGTTAAATATGTCATACAAAGATTTTATTATATATGTACTTGACCATAAGCGTACACGGCTGACTAATAGAGCACGTAAGCCAGATGTCCCTACTATTAATCCACTATATCCTAATCTTAGTAAGGTGCTACTGTCTCGTTTTGCTACTGAAGTAGCCCCACTATTTACTCATAAATATGAGGCTAAGCCTATCAAGACAAAGAAAGCTGCGTAATCTATTTGTGTAACTTGTACTAACGAAAGGAAGTGTACTTAAAATGTGTCTTATCATTACTAAACTCGATAAAGAACATCCTGTTCCCGATAACCATATCGAGAATAGTGTTCACTCTAATAGTAACGGTGCTGGCGTAGCCTACGTTAAAGATGGCCGTGTCGTCATCGACAAGATCGTAGGTTCTGTGGAAGAATTGCTAAAGTTCTCACGGGACTACAATAATAAACTGGATCGGTACGTCATGCATCACCGGCTTACTACGCACGGTGCTACTAACGTCGAGAATGCCCATCCATTTGTTGTGCTTAGCAAGGACGATGGTGATCCTATCGACCTCGTAATGGTGCATAACGGTATTATTAATACCTTAGATTGTGGAGGTTACCGTAATAAAGAGGGAGCTAGTGACACTAGCAAATTCGTATCTTTATACCTGCAACCCATACTCAAGAAGTTCCCTACCTTATATGAACTCGATGTATTCCGCGATGCATGGTGTCCTGAATTTATCGGTTCCGGTAGTAAATTAGTATTTCTTGACAGTAACGACAAGATATACTATGTTAATGCCAAGGCCGGTACTGGACTAAACGGTGTGTGGTATTCTAATACGTGTGGCTTTACAAGTCCCAAGCCGGTTACTACTTACTATGGTAATAATTATACCCGGCCATACACAGCCAGTAACGATGACCAAAAAAAAAGTCCACAGTCATCGACCTCTGCCGGAAACGAAACCGACACTCACGGGTCGTCACATGGGACAGTATCGCAACCACCTTCGACGAAGAGTACTCAGACCTCCAGTTCTACGGGTAAGAAGTATCAGTTCAATATCGAGAAAGGTTATGAACATTTCCTTCTTTCAGCAGACCCGATGTGGTGGAACAACCTTGACGCAGGAGAGATCGCTGTGGAACTCTCCGATAACAGGGTCGAACCCTACCAGCTTAAAAGTTTTGTGCGCCTAGCCCCTAACGAGCTGGTAGCTGCTGTACTGGAAGAATTATCTGCTTTAGCATGGTATTCAAGCCCTGAGTTTGATATGCTTGGCAAGCGTGTAGCCTAAACTTATATACCTGAATACTCACAATATAACTATACTGATGTATATGTATTAGTTATGTGTGATGTCACTACCTGTTGTACCTAGGTTATAAAAGGTACTAAGGTGTATCAGCTTAACGATTAACCCTGATACTGTTTGTTAACAAACGACATAGAAAAGGAGATTTCATAATATGTCTACTTATAACGCAACGTCCAGCCTGAAAGTTAACTATGCTCCGTCGGAGAAAGTAGAGTCTCTTGTCATCCAGAACTCTAAAGGTTATAAAGATGTAACTATCACTAAAGGTAAATCCCACAAGCATGGTATTCGTTATAAACTGGAAACGGCTAATGGTTCAGTATTTATTACTGAGAAATCATTGCCTGCTCTGGAGAAAGCTCTGCCTATCCTTAAGAGCTACAACATGACTACGCAGACTATCAGCTAGTCATAGCTATCTAAAGCGGTATTCTCTATCCAGTACGAGTGGCAATATAATTAGTGTGATCATTTTATGATAAGCCACTAGACGGGGTCGTACAGAAGAGAAAGGGTCTGGGAGGTAGGTATGTACCAGCGATGGTCGTTACCTATCTCCTACGGCTCTCTAATGCAGTTTAAACACTATGTGGGGATGTATGACTAAACCAAGACGAGTTTCAGAGAAGGAACTATCCGATATAAAATCACGAAGAGGGATGAAACGGGGGAAGCTATTCCTTCAGTGGTCTTTTGCTATTAACTCATGGTTTGATATGAGTAACTGGGATGATGTAGCAGATGATATATTTAAGGATATTATTGCCAGTACCTTGTTTGTGTCCAAGTGCCTGTGGGAGTGGGATAAAGGACAACCTAAAGTTACATTGTTTGCGGAGACTGAGGATTTTGTAGTACTTAGCGATGATACGCTACAGACTGTTGAGGATGTAATTAAGATTGGTTCGGCTATAGCTCAGGTACTGTCCGATGCCTTTAGTGTTCATGCCCAGTTTAATATGCAGGGACTTAGTACAGAAGGTACATTACAGGCCTATACTACCACATGTACTCCATCCAAGACAGCCGGTGGTTTAGCTATGAGCCATGTAGCCGATGAACAGAACGAGGATATTACGGACGATAGTAAGATTTACGGTACAGATAATCCTTTAGATAGGTATGGACTATAGTTATTATTATAATACAATAGGTTATATATAAGCCGGAAGCTACCTACATTAGGCATATTATGACTATTGATTATATAATACATAAGGATATATACTTACCTATAGCTTGGCCATATGATAGCCTATAGCATGTATATAGATATATTACTATAGATATACCTTCACCCCTGAGCGGTGAACCCTATTATACCATATTCTATAGGAAATGTCAATAGATATTATTATAATTATAGCTTAATAATTATCTTGACATTAGCGCTTATTTGTGGTATACTACACGACTCGTTAAAGGAATAACACATGACTATCTCAAACGAGATAAAACAGGAAATACTCGCAGAGTTAGGAGAACTTTCTAACTATCGTGGTTCATGTCCCGTCTGCGGCTCAGAAAATACGTTTACAGCTACGAGACTTGATGGTCTGGTAGTATATCACTGCTATAGCGCTTCCTGCTCTGTACGAGGTGCTATACGGGTTAAAGGTGTGTCCTCTCTGAGAGAAGTTGTTAAAACTAATCCGAAACAACTGAAGTTAGATACGGCACCCGGTAGTTATTATAAATTATTAACGTCACACAATGGAGTAATGCGGTACGGGAGAATTGATGATAGGCACGTCAATACATCCACAATTATTACATTGAATCTAATCTTACCTACAACTTTACCAAGGTTTCCTTGGCTTAGATCAATGTATAGAGGATATATTTTTTATGCTCCTGCAACTGATAACGATGCGGCACGGCTTGTCAGTCCAGTGCTTGGACTTACAGAGTCAGGAGTATTAGCTATTAGTAATTTTATAGGAAAATGTATTAATTCCAGTGATGTATCTAGTAATGTTACTAAATCAAAAATCTATGACAGACGTATGCCCGTATGGCCTACTTTGAATATGCCATCTCTGGGCGATACCCCTCCTGTTATTTGTATAGTTGAGGATGCAATTAGTGCTGTAAGATTAAGAAATGCTGGGATAATTACTATCACATTACATGGTACGCATATCGAATATGATAAACTATTAAAAGTGATTAGTTACATTTGCCACCATAAAAATATAGATAATCCATTTATTGTCTTTTCTCTGGATAAAGATGCAATACTTAAGAATCTGGAGTATGTCAGAGTATTCAATACTATGGGTTACAACGCACATACAGCCAGTATTGAAAACGATATTAAGGATATGGATTCGGTTGAATTTGAATGGTATATTGATAGCCTGAGAGGTATAGATAATGGGTGATAACAATCTTAAAAATCCGTCACATAACTTTAGTCCTAATAGTAAAGTACAATATGATTTGCGTCGTCTTGTTCTTAACAATTATTCCGATATGGTTGAAGTATGCAGGGCTTATGAAAAACGGATTGGTCAGGAACGGGCACGAGCTAACTACTATCAGTGGCGATTTAATAATCTTGTAAAGCGTATTACACCAGATATACAGGAAGCATTGAATATTCTTCGTCGTCCCCCGAATAAGATGCTACCAGCCGAAAGAGCAAATAAGGCACAAGATACTATAAGACGTATGCGAAACATATTCTATTCTGCCTATAGATACAGGAATATGCACGGTGATCCAGAGGAGATTAATGATGGTGACATTGCTCAGATGCAGGAAGCTGTTAATAACGATGCCGATAATGACGACGATGATTTGCTCGTGCTCGATACCGAGTCAACCACCGATGGAAGTGAATTGGCTGGACAACAGCGTAAAGGCAAGAAGGGAACAGGAAGCAAGAGAAGGAAAACAGATTACACGTCGTAGTTACCCTGAATTGGATTCGACTATCTTTAAAGGAGCACCAAAACCCTGATAACAGCACTACTATCTGATTTGGTATAGTCAGGTATATACTTACCAATAAATTGTTTAACATAACTAAAGGAGAGAAGTAAATGTCAATTAAAAATATGTGGAATAGATTCGTAAATGCAGCTAATGACTTTGAGCGCAAGCTTATTGGTATAGTGGTTGCCCCTACGCCAGTTACACCTGAACCTGAAGTTGTAATAAAAGTTACCGCCACACCTAAAAAACCTAAAGTAAAAACTAAATCTAAAACTATATCTCGAAATACGAAACGTAAAACTACTAAATCTAAAAAGAAGAAATAATGTACGCAGATGCTATTGGGATTTATTTTACTTGTACTTATATTTATAATTACAACAAGGATAGTTAATAGAATCGACGGTGAATAGTATCACCCAATAAATAACAAACGTACACCAAGTAGGTATAAAACGTGATTGAACAAACTCTGTTTAAGGCACTTCTCCGTAAAGAAGTGTTCGACGCTATAGGTGATAGTGTCAGTGAGGATATGTTTCCAGTTGAATTCCAGCCTTTATGGGAATCACTGCGACTTGCTCACAGTCAGTTTAAATCTGACATTTCCCCCCATGAACTACGACTTATCCATAATACTAGATTACCACATCTGAGTACATCCAGAAAAGCCGTGTCGAATGAACTTATAAACAACATCGGCATGCTTGAAGATGTATCAGTGGATATAGCCGTTGATTTGCTTCGTAAAGCCATTCGTAATAAAGTATGTGCGGATATGGTTCAGGAAGCATCGGATATTGTGTCTAGCCGTAAAGATAATCTTGATAAGTTTTTAGAATTATCTACTTCTCTTCAAAGTATTTTATTAGAAGATGCTATGGAGAAAGAAGACGCTACTGATACGGATATTACATTTGATGTTGAGAAGTTAGAGGATTACTTTGACGAGTCACTTCAGGGTAAAAGATGGGTCTTTAATTTACCAAAGCTCCAAGAGGCAACAGATGGTTTACCTCCGGGTTCATTCGGTATCCTCGCAGCCAGACCGGAAGTTGGAAAGACTTTGACCTATCTATCACTATGTATGGCTCCGGGTGGTCTGGTAGAACAGGGTGCTCATGTCCATGTGTGGCGTAATGAAGAAGCTGGCGCTACGGTACTCAAGAAAGCTATTTGTACTCTGTTAGGTAAACCTGCGGGTATACCACTGCCAGAATTACGCAATAGTCTAGACGAAGCCAAGGATAAACTTAAAGCTATGAAAGGTTCTATCCGTATTCTTAAAGACGAAGGTACAGACTATAAATCAATGGACGATCTGGAAAAGTATCTATTTAATAATAAAGGTAAAGTAGATGTACTTGTTATCGACCAACTTGATAAAATGACTATTAATGATCGCTTAGCTCAAGATAGAGTTGATCTACGGGCTATTTATATCCGTGCCCGGTTCTTAGCTAAACGATACAATTGTGCTATTATCGCTATTACCCAAGCTGGTAGTGGTGCAGATGGAAAATTACACTATGGGTATAATGATTTAGATGAAAGTAAAACCTCCAAAGCAGCAGAGGCCGATTACATATTTTGTATTGGTGCTCAGTTTGCAGGTCAACCAGAAAAGGATAGTGGTTACCGAGTATTAAATTTTGCTAAGAATAAACTAAAAGGTCCACATGCAGCTATTGAGTTCAAAGTGGATTTTCAAACAAACAGAATTATGCCATAAGGAGAGCAAGCATATGACAAAAGGACGCGACGAATTAACGCTACGTTATCAGGCTGTTGTAACTGAGTATCAGGGCGAACAGGAAGTTTCTATTCATGAAGTATCAGTAGACCCTGTAACAGATAAAGTAGAATATCTACTGGATACCCATCCTGTTTCTGTAACAGCATCTTCAATTGAAGAGATATTGGTGATGCTCCAGCAAATGCACACCGATGCGCGTAAACATGGTGTTCTTAATATGAGAGATTTAGAGGAAGGTGTTACTAATGATCCCGCCGATGCACCAGAACCGGATTTCCGGAATAAGCTATATGGGGATGATGAAGATGCTCTGGCAGAGTTTATTGAAGATGCAGCTACCCATTACGAAGAGGATGAATCTAAGGTTCTGGATATGGTGGATTTTATTGAATTAAATCGCTAGACTAATATACTTAATTTATAGGAAAATACTGATGTCTTTAACTGTTATTTACGATGTAGAGAATACTGTATCTAAAACAGAGGATAAGGAGATTGTAGGCTCTCCATACCCTCCTGATAACAGTCTGGTATCTGTAGCATTTAAAGTAGTTGGAACTGATGAAGCTCCGACAGTGCTTTTATTTGACCATCCCTCTGTCCCGACCAGTCAGGTACAGGAGAATGTCAAGACGTTACAGGATATACTAGCAAAGACATCAGTATTTGTTGCCCATAATGCTAAACACGATCTGTCATGGTTATACGAATGTGGCTTTGAGTATGACGGAAAAATATGGGATACTATGATGTGGGAATACGTCCATGCCTGTGGCCGTAAAGCCCCACTTGATCTTGACTCCTGTCTAGAGCGGCACGGTATCGAGGAACGTAAATTAGAAATAGATTTTGAGACAATTAAATCTCTTAATGCATCTGATATTATAGACTATAACTCTAAAGATATTGCCATTGAAGAACAGCTTTATTTAAGTCAAGTTGCTATTAGTAAATCAGAAGATGAACGCGAGAAACATCTACATAAAGCCGTTGATCTTATGAATGACTTTCTACCGCTGCTGGTGGAGATGGAACGTAATGGTACAGCTATTGATGTAAATCTTTTACAAGAGTTAGAGGTACTATACCGTAATCAGCTAACTACTATTGAGCAAGAACTTAAAGATATGGTTGTTGATGTGATGGGGGATAAACCCTATAACCTTAATAGCCCAGATGATCTTAGTGCTATTTTATATTCACGTACCCCATTATCCAAGACAGCATGGAAAGAGACATTCAATATAGGCAGTTCTATACGGGGAGCTGTTAAGAAGAAAAATAAAATAACTGTACTCCCTCCTCACCTATTTGCCAAGACTGTAAATACCATGAAAAAGGTGTATAAGACGGAGGTAGTAGTTTGTACATCATGTAATGGTTCCGGTTACAGGCAGAATATTAAACAAGATGGTACTCCCTATGCCAGAAAGTTTAAATGTAAGTGGTGCCTTGGGGATGGTGTAACCTATAAAGAGACTAATTGCGTAGCCGGTTTAAAACTCAAGCCTATTAATATATTTGCTGTACAATCTGGTTTTGCATCTGATAAACGGGCTATTGAATATTATATGCAGCGTCCGTCAACGTCAGATAAGGCTAAAGTATTCTTATCAAAGTTGATGATGTATAACAAGATTTCATCGTGGCTTGGTAGCTTTATTAATAATATCAGAAAGTTTCAGATCAATGGGGTGCTTCATACTAATTTCAATCAATGTATTACTGCTACTGGTCGTCTATCTTCTTCTCGGCCTAATCTACAGAATCAGCCCAAGCGAGATAAAACATTCCTTATTCGTAAAGTTTTTACTAGCCGCTATAGTGGTGGTAAACTTATCGAAGCCGATTTCGGTCAATTGGAGTTTCGCATCGCAGCGTTGCTTAGCGGATGCCCAGCAGCTATTGAGGCTATAAAAGCGGGGTTAGATATTCACTCTCGTACACGGGATTACTATCATGGTAAACTGTATATGCAACCTTCTGTACTTAATACAGATATAGATAGGCAAGCTGCTAAGCTTGAGACATTTGGCCCGTTATATGGTAAAGAAACAGAGTATACTAAATTCTTCTATGCTGAGTACCCCGGTATCGAGGAGTGGCATACTCGTATTATGGAAGAGGTTATTGCTACTGGTGAACTTCGTAGTCCATCCGGTCGTATCTATAAATTTCCGGGTACTCGTAGGTATGAAGGTAGGGATAATAAGATGCGGTGTACTAACCATACTCAGATAAAGAATTACCCCGTACAAGGATTTGCTACAGGTGATGTTGTTATTCTTATGCTTATTGAGCTGTACAGATTATTCAAGTTGTATAATCTTGAGTCTAAGATAGTGTTGCAGGTACATGATTCTGTGCTTGTTGATGCACATCCAGATGAACTGGATAAAGTACCCCAAGTTATTAAGGAAGCATTCGATAGACTACCATCTCTTATCAAGGAACGGTGGGGGTTTGATACCTCAGCTGTAGAACTTAACTTCGATCTAGCTATGGGGGATAATTGGTACGATCAGGAAGGAGTAAAACTATGAGTATAAAGGATGTACATAAAGAGAATGGTTACGGTTTTATTTGTGATGATGGGCACATAGCTATGGAACGCTGTTTTAAATGCGGCAGAGAGAATTGGGCAATGGTTGTCTATAAGGGTGTCTGTGCGTGGTGTGGTTTTGATGCTAATGGAGAAGTAAACAATGAGCCATAATATATTCTTTATCAGTGATACCCACTTTGGCCATAGTAATATTCTTACATTTAAAGATGACAACGATAAACTTATTCGTCCCGGATTTCATAATATCGAACATATGAATGAGCATATAATTGAACGATGGAATAGTGTAGTTAAACCCCAAGATAAAGTTTATCATTTAGGAGATTTCGCTTTTGGTCAGCAAACCTGTCATAAAGTGCTACCACGTCTTAATGGACACAAGCGTTTGGTGAGAGGTAATCATGATGTTTATGAAATTCGTAAAACATATCTTATCAGTGGAGGATTTGAAGAGGTATACGGAGTTCGTATGTTACCAGAATACGGTATTATGATGACTCATGTACCAGTACATCCACAGAATCTGGCCGGTAGATGGAAGGTAAATGTACATGGTCATCTCCATGTTAATCATATTAAGTTACCAGATAGCAAACCAGACAAACGATATATTAATGTATCAGTTGAGCAGATTAATTATACGCCTGTTCATATAGATGATGTCAAGAAATTAATTGATAAATTATAGTATGTTATTGTGTCAACCCTAATTATATGGAGATTTACTAAATAATATTATTGACTTTTTACTGAATTTATGGTATAATACACCCCTTGTTTCAATTAATGATTCAAGCAATAATAATAAAAATAGGTGATATAACGCATGTCTAATCAAGCAAGTAATCTAAGCGCCGAAGCACAAGCATTTCTCTCGATGAATAAATCCCCAGTTGCTACTGGTCAGGTACGAGAGAATCCAACCCCCTTTTCAACCCTTACTATTTCCCAAGAGAACGGCATACAGACTGGCCCTGAAGGTGACAGTGTAGCTGTAGCTTTTGGTGAGTTCTTTATCCCCGGCCTTAAACTGCATTCCCCTGAAATTACATTCCGTCCGATTAAATATTATTACAAGATGTTACGTCGTACAGCTGACTTCAAAGTAGTTGGCGAGACAGTCTATTTTGCTAATTGGAATGAAGATAAAGAGGATACTCTTGGTGGTGATGCTCTTGGCCGTCTATTCGGTAAGAATGCAAAGGAGTTAAGTGGCGCAGCTGCTGAAGCTAATAAACTCAAAGGTGATGTCTATATGGATGTATTTGGACTCGCATACTTCCCCGGAGAGACTACTCCAGTATTTGTTAGATTTCGCAATAAGGGTGGCAAGATGGCACGTATCAGTGAGGCATTTGAAGCAGCAGGTACAAGCTCATATAATGAGTATAAGTATGTCATCAAGACCGTTCTTCCGACAGAAGATAAAACTGTTGTTAAAGGTCGTAAACCGGGCTATAAACCAAAGAATAACCATGTAAATATTCTTGTGTCTGTAGAGCCGGGTGCTCACTCTATTATGGAGATTGCAGAGCATGGTGGGGAATTGATCAAGTATATTGATGAACATAACGCGGCTATTCGTAAACGTCATAAACAGGCGGCTAAGAATGTAGCCTCCGAAGAAGCAGAGGAGTTTGCAGACGAAATTGAAGAATTAGAATAATCACTAGGTAATAATACTAATAATAACTAGTGATGACTAGTACAGGGGCAACCATGACTTTTTCCATATCGGATACTATTAAACAGTTTCTATCGACGAGCACTCCTATTGATGAAACTATAGTTCAAGAGTTCGGGGAAAAGTGTAAGGTTGCCCTTCGTACTTTACAAGAAGAAAAGAATACCTTTACTTTACGTATGTCCAACATAGGACGTGATCCTCGACTATTGTACCTTCAAGCTACATCTAAAGTTAAAGAACAACCAGACCCAACCTTTAAGATGAAGGTTACCTATGGTCATCTTATTGAGCATCTTATGATTGCTCTTATGAAAGCTGCTGGCCTGAAGGTTGAGGAACCAACAGAGCAGGTAGCTCTTAAGCTTAAAGACACTACCATTAAAGGGACGTATGATGTTAAAGTTAATGGCCAGATTATTGACATTAAGAGTGCTTCTCCGTACTCCTATGAACGGAAGTTTAATTCATGTGCATCCCTTATGCAGGGAGATGAATTTGGATACATAGGGCAAGCTGTAGCTTATCAGATGGCTGATAACACCAAGTTTAAGGGGTGGTTAGTTATTAATAAAGCTACAGGTGAATTTAAAGATGTCGATACGGATAATGCATTCCACAGTCCTACCCATTTGTATGAATGGTACAATAAGTTTAATTATGCTGTTGATGTAGTGACTGGTAAAGCGGACCCGCCACCGTGTACAGGTGTGGAGGATGAAACCTTCAGAAGTAAACCTACTGGACATAAAGTACTAGGAAATAAATGTAAATACTGTCCAGCAAAAGGAACATGTCATCCGGGAATTCTGTATGAACCAGCCCGGTTAAGTCAAGCAAAAGAAAGAGAATGGAAATGGTATCTGCCATCAAGATAGATTACTCACGAGATGCTAGACTATCCCCCTTAGCCCTCGCTACTCTTAAAGAACGCTATCTACTACCAACTGAACAATCCCCACAAGAGGCTTATGCTCGTGTTGCTTTAGCTTATGCTGATGATACTGTTCATGCTCAGCGTATGTATGATTATGTGTCTAAAGGATGGGCAATGTTCTCCTCGCCTGTTTTAGCTAATGGTGGTACTTCACGCGGCTTACCTATCTCTTGTTTTTTATCTTACGTGGAAGATAGTCTTGATGGCCTTACCTCTTCTTGGGTAGAGAATGTATATTTAACCACTGGTGGAGGTGGAATTGGAAACTATTTCGGTCAAGTACGAAGTGACGGTGAGGGCACTAAAAGGGGAACCAAGTCTACTGGAGTCATTGGCTTTATTAAGACTGTGGAAACGCAAATGCTTGGTTATTCACAAGGAGTCAATAGACGGGGTGCGGCTGCCGTATATATGGATGTCAGTCATCCTGAGATCGAAGAATTTATTAGCATTCGTAAGCCCGGTGGAGATGCAAATAGAAAATGTCTCGCTCGTACGGTATTTCATAACGCGGTTAATATTCCTGATACCTTCATGGGAGCGGTTAAAAACGGGGACTCATGGAGCCTTATTGACCCACACAGCAAAGCTGTACACAAGACTGTAGATGCTCGTGAGTTATGGATACAGATACTAGATACACGTATGCAGACAGGAGAGCCGTATCTTCACTTTATTGATACATCCAATGCAGCTCTGTCAAAGCCCCTTCGTGATAAAGGGCTTCGTATTCACCAGAGTAATCTGTGTAATGAAATATATTTACCAACAAATAGTGAGCGTACAGCTGTATGCTGCTTAAGTTCTGTCAATTTGGAGAAATGGGATGAATGGAAAGATGATGCAGGATTTATCGAGGATTGGGTGCGTTTTTTGGACAACGTACTGGAGAGTTTTATTCGACACCCACAGGCGAAACATAAAGGTTATGAACGCGCTGTTAAATCAGCAAAACTAGAACGCTCTATCGGTCTTGGGGCTATGGGATTTCATAGTCTATTACAAGCTAAAAACATACCTTTTGAATCAGCTTTAGCCAGAGTATATAATAGAAATATCTTTAAACATATATCAGAGCAAGCCCATGCAGCTTCGGCTAAATTGGCTAAGGAACGTGGAGAAGCACCGGATATGGAGGGGTATGGGAAACGCAACTCTCACCTTATGGCTATTGCACCTAATGCTACTAGCGGTATCCTTGCAGGTGTGTCTAATGGGATTGAACCCGAAGTTGCCAACGTATACACTCGTAAGACGGATTCAGGTAGTTACACTGTTCGTAATCCTTATCTTATTCAACTATTGGACTCAATAGGTCATAATACGAAAGAGGTATGGGATTCTATAGTCATGAATGAAGGGTCAGTACAACATCTGGATTTCCTGACAGATGATCAGAAGAATATCTTTAAAACAGCTTTTGAATTAGAGCAGGCGTGGATTATTGAACATGCCAGTGATAGACAGGTATTTATAGATCAGGGACAGTCTGTTAATCTGTTTCTTCCTTCTAATATAGGTAAGAAGCAATTACATGAAATACATTTTAGTGCATGGGAGAAGAAATTAAAAGGTCTGTATTATGTTCGTTCTACGGCTGCTCGCAGGGCTAAAGTAGGCCAAGCAGTTAAACGCCAAAAAGTAGAAACAAGTGATGAACCAGCATGTTTGGGGTGTGAAAGCTAATGACCAATGAGACACGTATTATTCAGTTTAAAATAACTGATGCGGAAATTAAACAACTTATTCACGACAAATGGGTAGACGACTTTACTGTAACTGAAATAGTTAGTATGGACTTTAGTGTTCAACCAGACAAAGAAGTAGTATTTCAGATTATAGTAGAAGGACAGCCGATTGTATGACATTACTGACTAGCAGGGCTACATACAAACCATTTGAATATCCGTGGGCTTACGAAGCATGGGCTAATCACGAGAAAATGCATTGGCTTGCCGATGAAGTACCTATGCATAAAGATGTTCAGGACTGGAGTAAGAGACTCACAAATGAAGAGAAGAACCTTCTTACACAGATATTCCGATTCTTTACGCAAGCGGACATTAATATTGCTGATGGTTACATACACCAGTTTATGCCGGTGTTTGCTAATAGGCCGGAGATCACGATGATGCTCGCTGGCTTTGCTGCTCGTGAAGCTATTCATATTGATGCTTATTCAACACTGATTGATACTATAGGAATGCCTGATGTCGAATACTCTACCTTCCTCTCCGTGGCAGAAATGGCTGCTAAACACAACTTCATTAAGAAACTTCCCGTCTCTGGCCATAGCGAGCATAGGGATACAACGGCTAGAAATCTTGCGATCTATAGCGCCTTCTCAGAAGGACTCCAACTCTTCGGAAGTTTTGCCATCCTGATGAATTTCCCCCGTTTTGGTAAGATGAAAGGAATGGGACAAATTGTTGCATGGTCTGTGCGGGATGAAGCACATCACTGTGAATCCATGATACGTCTATTTCATACTTTTATTGCTGAAAATAGAAGTATATGGACAGATGAATTTAAGGCCACTCTATATAATGCGTGTAGAGACATAGTCAAGATGGAAGATGCCTTCATTGACTTATGTTTTAATATGGGGGCTGTTGAAGGGCTGACCCCGGAAGAAGTAAAGGAGTATATTAGATATATTGCTGACAGACGTTTATTAGAGCTTGGCCTTAAACCTAACTTCGGTGTTAAGAAGAATCCCCTACCTTGGATGGAAGAGATACTTAATACTGTAGAACACTCTAATTTCTTTGAAACTAGTGGTACTGAATATGCAAAAGGTGCTACAGAAGGTTCATGGAGTGATGTCTTTTAACGATTAACAGTCCCCTCTACAGGACGGGCTATTCTCGTCCTACCAGTTACAAGGTGCAGTAAGAGAACACCGCTGGAGAGGCTCGAAGGGGTATGCGGGAGTCCCCTGACTACTACTCCCGCCAATATAATAACAATAGGAGTAACTATGACAGCCGAAACAACTACTGACGATGTAGCTAATGATAATGCACAACAGCCCGCCCCCACTGAATTTACTGAAGTAGTGTTGAGTGATACTCCCACATACAAAGTATATGCCCATATCTACTCATTAGCTACAAAGATTATTCATTTTGACCCAGTTAATGCTCAAACTAACTGGCTGTTTATCGTCAATAAAGATATCACTAAATTAGCTGGTATTATTGCGGAGATGCCTATTCCGGCAGAGGCAACTGCATAGTATGGCTAAAACGAACTCCAGACGTAGTGGTCAGTTCAGGTCTCATTTCGAGGCAGCAACAGCTATTAACCTAGCTCAACGTAAAGTAGAGTTTGATTACGAAGCATGGGAGATTAGCTACACTGTTGAAAAAGTGTACACTCCCGATTTTCGTATTGGTAACTTCTTTGTGGAGATGAAAGGTTATTTCCCACCTGAAGATCGCGCTAAGATGATCGCTGTCAAGAAGTGTAATCCCGATGCTGATATACGTCTGGTGTTCATGAAAGCTGATAGTCGGTTAAGTAATAAAAGTAACACAACCTACGCACAATGGGCAGATAAACACGGGTTTAAATGGTCAGAAGGAGTTATCCCCGATGAATGGCTGGCAGAAGCTCGACATAAAACGAGTTCCTAAGTACCAACAACCACACTTATATCAATTACGAGAGTTATCGCGTATAACTTTATTAGCTATGCTAGAACGTAACGGGTATAAACATGAAGCATTTGATATAATTGCTAATGTACCCGGCGAATCTTTAATAGTTAAAGAGAAATTAACAGGTGTAGTGTATGTCCTATTGGATAGAGAAATTCTTGCAAAAGAAGAAAGACCAGAAAGTAGTACGAATTAGAGATCAGCGCTACGAATTATATGATGCAGAATCTGCATTCAATCATGTTTTAGAACGTCTACCGGGAATGGCAGATTGTCTAATTGTGTATAAAGAAAAAGAAACAGGGGATATTTATCTTGTCTCTAGCAGTATGTATAAATCAGAACAAGTTAGCCTTCTAGAAATAGCTAAGGCGATTGCATTAAAAGGAGTAGTTAACGATGACGAATAGTATCCTTGTAATACCCGATGCTCATGCATCACCTAAGCACAATAACGATAGGTTTGAGTGGTTGGGGCAGCTAATAGTAGAACGTAAGCCAGATGTAATTGTTAATATAGGGGACTTTGCTGATATGGAGTCTCTTTCTTCTTACGATAAAGGTAAAAAGTCCTTTGAGGGTAGACGCTATAAGAAAGATGTAAAAGCTGCTATTGATGCTCAGGAAAAATTATTTCAGGCTATGAACGAGTATAACGACAATAAACGAGCAACACGTCATAAACAATATAAGCCTCGCCTTGTGCTTACGTTAGGTAATCATGAGAATCGTATTAACAGGGTGGTTGAGAATTCAGCAGAACTAGAGGGTACTATATCTGTTGATGATCTTAAGTATGAAGAATTTGGCTGGGAAGTATACCCATTCCTAGAGCAGGTAACTATAGATGGAATCTCGTTTAGCCACTATTTTACATCAGGAGTTATGGGTAGGGCAATTGGGGGAGAACATCCTGCCTACTCTCTTGTTACCAAGATGCACCAATCTTGCGTACAAGGACATACGCACGTCAGAGATTTCTGCGAGCGTACTACGGCTGATGGGAAACGAATTACCTGCTTACTGGTCGGATGTTATCTTGACGAGGACCAGTGGGAGGACTATGCAGGGCAAGCTAATAAGATGTGGTGGAAGGGAGTTGTTATCCTTCACACACTTGGAGACGGTGCTTTTGAACCAGAGTGGATTAATATTAAACAATTAAAGGAACAATATGGCCGGTGATATACGCAAGTGGTGGGAGAATACATATCCCGGACAAGTTACTCATGTGGATAAAGTAGTAAATTTAGAATTGCTATCACAATTTCAACAACATAGTATAGTAAAGGGGACTAAAATGACTAAACGGGGGGAAATACTCGATATAGCCAAAAGTCTAACAGAAGGGGACCGTAATAAAGCATATGGTGATCCGGCTATAGGAATGCGAGTTATGAATGCCCTACAAGAAGCTTTTAGGCGTGATGCTACACCAGATGCGTTAGAGCCAGCCCATCTAGCTGCTATGGATATGGTATTCGCTAAGATTAGCCGTATTGCTACAGGTTCGTATAGAGAAGATAACTATATTGATGGGGCAGCGTACATGGCTATTGCAGGAGAGTTAGCGGAACGTAATAATGCAACACCAAGATATGTAAAAGGAGAATAGTATGACAGAAGTAACAGATATTAAACAGGAAGATAGCAAGATATATGAATCTATCAACTCATTTTGTACTGAGATATTTGAGGGAAATAGGTCTAGGGGGTTTTGGGATGATGAACTAAAACTGGACTCAAAATATCAAACTCAAGAGACACAACAAGTCCTAGAACGTCTTGTACTCACTCAAAAACTAGCTCTTGTTGTTACGGAGATTGCAGAAGCAATTGAAGGTGTCCGTAAAGATGCAATGGATGATAAGTTAACACATCGTCGTGCTGTTGAAGTAGAATGTGCAGATGCTGTTATTCGTATCTTTGATCTGTGCGGGGCTTTTGGTTGGGATTTATCCGGGGCTATTAAAGAGAAACTAGAGTATAATGCATCCCGTCCATACAAACACGGTAAGAGGTTCTAATGACATTGCCTAAAGCATGGGGGTACGAACTCCGTATTGACGCCTATAATTGTAAGCCAGAAAAGGTTACTGATCCGGTATATATCCGGAAGTTTACTAAACATCTGGTAGACCTTATTGATATGGTAGCTATAGGAGAGCCTCAAATAGACTACTGTATGACTCGTGATCCAGAAAAACGTGGTTATACATTATACCAGCTAATTGAAACCTCTAATATTATTGCTCACTTTCTTGATTATGGGGATGCCTATATTAATATCTTTTCCTGTAAACCATTCGACCCTGAGATAGCTATTGCGAACTTTAATCTATGGTTTGAGCCAAAAGAGATGCAGCAAGACTTTAAAGTCCGTGGGCAAATATATGAGTAGGGCAGAACGAGTAGTAATGTGGGGGTATATTGTATTAGTGATGGGAGGATTTCTATATTATGCCTATTAGCGTAGAGAGAATTACTAACGAATGTACAGATTTGATGGCCGTTAATGCTGCAAGGGTATCCTTTGGTAGGAGAAAGGATACTTTTGACAGCAATGATGCTAAACTCATTAACTACCTAGTCAAACATAATCACTGGAGTCCACTAGCACATCCACATCTATCGGTTCAGGTGGATAGTAAAGAGATAGATTTAGACGATATTATTACGGATAAGTCTATGCTGGCTGGTCTCAATATAAGTATTGTTGGCGATATTGGTTCTGATAGAAAGTTATATACTTTTACCGGATCAGTATGGGCATTAGCACAGCTGTCTTCTGTACTTGGCAGTCAGTCATTATGGACTCTACTGTGTGCAAAGTGCCCTGCAATTACAGCCGCTATTGAGACTACTAACGGTGACACATTTTTTAACAACTTCCAAATGAAAGAAGGGCCACTATTCTATATAGTTCAACCGCCAAAACATCATCAGGTATTCACCTTCTATATTAAAGCTCCAATCTTCGTAGCAAGACAACTTGTCAAGCATCAAGTGGGGTTAGTGTGGAATGAAGTATCACGTCGTTATGTAGATACACCACCAGAGGTAGAAATACCGGGTAGTTGGAGGGGTAGACCACAAGGTAATATCAAGCAGGGGTCTGACGAGCGTACAGAAATAGTATTAGAAAGCTTTATAGCAAATCCACTACTTAATGCTGTAGCCTATTATAATGATCTAGTCGGATATGGAGTTGCCCCTGAACAAGCACGAATGGTATTACCATTGGCTACGTACACTGAATGGTACTGGACGGGCACAAGAGAAGCCTTTGAGAGAGTTATACAGCTAAGGACTGCTGGTGATGCTCAAAAGGAAACAAGGGAAGTAGTAGACTTAATTAGGAGAGGATTACAGTAATCATCATTCCTATTAATGCTCTATAGTATTATAAGCATAGAGACTAGCCTCTAGTTCCCTGCGATAGGTTAGACCTCTTAACTGACGGCCACCAGCTTTGTCCCAACGTCTTAATTGATGTGGTACAGACTGGTGGTCTTCTTTATTCAGGACTTTAAGAAGAGTAGATTTCCTAAAAGCTCCATTACCTACATTGAATACAAACGACGACAGAGCATCATACTGATTCTGTTTAAGTGGTACTTTAATATCCTTACTCATAGTTTGTGCATGGTCATTTAAGTCTTGTAGCAGCAGAGCATAAGCATCCTCTGGCAGAAGAGGTTGGGGTATCTTCTCCCCCTTCTTTACCACGTGACCATATCCAACAGTAGGAATACCTACAGCATCCTTATAGATAAAGGGTCTGTACCCTTCCATCTGGGCAACTAAAGTTACTGCCTGAGGGGATACTCGGCAGTCCATCTTACAGTAATCCGTATTAACAGGAAGTAGAAACCCTAGGCTAATTAAGAACTCTTTAATCACCCTTGTACCTCCACTTTCCAGTTCTTAAACCTTCATTAAAGTGATATATGTGTATAGCATCTGCTTGACACTCAACTAGAGCATCCTGCACATAATCTGGGGCCTTTATAGCCCACACATAGTCAGTAGTTCTTTTCTCTATAAAGGATGGTTCAGTTACCTTAGTTGGTATATTCATCCGTGGTTCTTTCGAGCCACAGGCGCTTGTACTCAGAACTAGCAGTACGAGGAATAGACTTTTCAATTTCATCATGTTGTTGTCTCGCTTGTCTTTCTACTGTTATCTGTTTCTCTAGGTACTTAACTTTACATGTATTTTCACCTAGATTAAGTCCTTTCCAGTAAGCTCCGGCTATTAGTGCACCAGCTCCAATAACTATAAGGAGACGCAGAAGCCACAGGTTTGGCATAACTAACCCTGTGTTTGGAGCTTGATCCTGCGCTCTATCAGCTTTTTTCTAGCAATCTCCTGTTTAATCCTGTTGACTCCAATCTTACGGAATCCTTCAAAGATCATATATCCAGAGAGAAGGAATATAGCTACATCCCATACGTGCTGTTGCCAGAAGAAGTTAGAGACAAGAAGAGTAACTCCAGCAGGTACTAAGTATATACCTTTAGCTGTTTCAAAGTTTAGTAATCTCTCAATCAAGTCCTGTTTCAGCTTATCCCAATTGATAGCCATATAGTTACCCTTTTTTGTTGTTAGTGGTTGTTTTCTGTTTAACTTCACTTAAAGCTTTATCTACCTCTTGTACTATACCAAGATATGCCTCCTCAACAGACTTATTCTTAAACCTGTTGGGGTTAGCGGCAGCAGCAGTTGGTACGACACTGTAAGCTGGTAGATTCTTACGCTTAGGATCAAAATATGCATCAAAGAAATTAAGCATATCCCCCATACCAAGAAAATGGCCTACATACATATCAACAAGTGATGGGTTCTTACCGAAGGTTTGTTGGTATGCTCCATAGTTCTCTTTAAGCATCTCTCCAGCCATAAGCCATTGAGCTTGGTCATTATTTATATCTTTATATTCTATAGGACGAGAGTTGCCATCGGAGTCAACGATAGTATAGTGTTTACCATACATGTCTACCAATCCCTCGAAGGTATCCTTTTGGAATTGAAATATACCAGTAACACCCTTCTTACGATATGTATTAGGATTCTCCCCAATATGACTTTCTATCTGAGCAAATGTTAATAGTACCTCCGGATTAATGTCCATCTCTGGTAGGCGAGCATTCATTAGTTGCACATCCTGAGTTGTAAATACTTCCTCTAATTTATGACGTTTAATATCGCCCATAGTAATAGAAGGAATCTCATCTTCAAGATTATATGGTACGAATGGCTCCTCTTTATTGGCTGCATCATACTTCTTAGCAATCCATCTAGTGATACTACCCTGCTGCATTGATCCTGCTATAAAATCATTGCCATTAGGTAATTGAGATACTGCTTCTATGGCAGTCTTGTGTATAATCTGTATCTGTCGCTGAATTTCATCAATAGCATCAGCTTTCTCTTTATTACCGATATATCTATTTGTAAATCCTTGCAGGTCTTTTTCCAAAGAAGTATTACGACCCATACGAATATCTTCCTGAGCTTTATATAAAGGCTTGAGTTGATCTATGTATGGTCGTATAGTATTATAAAGAAGAATATTATCCCTGTTGTCGTCCATCGTCTGGGCTAACATAGCGGGAGTTTCATCACCCTTAGCTACGGCTTCTTTCATAGTCTCAATCTGCTGATTAGCACTATTTGCCTGTTTCCATAGATTGGAGAATCTACCAGAGAATTTCTGAACTGGATATTTATCATTATGATAGAAACTACCACCTAACGGATCGGGCCATGAAGCAAATGGGGGGTACCCGTCTCTTTGTAGAACAATAGCTTCAGGGTCATTATCCTCTAAGGTGGACCGATAGATACGATCAACTGCATCTACAGCATAGTTAGAAGCTGTAGCAAAGATATTACGGGCAAAGTATTCAGCCTTCATAGGTGATATATCAAGGCCGGAAGCTTTAATAAAGTCTCGTACTGCAATAGAAGTACGGGCATCATACTCATTAGTAACATCCCCTTTTGCCTGTGATTTAATAAAGGCTGGGACAATATCGTCTCCTTTATAATCTTTACCAGTAACAAGACTAGATGTAGGTCCAATAATAGGTAAAGGAGGGGTATAGAGCGTCTCAAAACCAGCTAATAATGTACCTATAATTTGTCTGGTACCTTTAGCATCTTGTTTGAATTTCTGCTCAAGTGTATCCCGTAATTTAGGATCAACAACAGCTGCAGCATCCAATATTACACTATTATAATTATCATCCAAATACTTAAGACTATTAAGTACTACAGTTTCACCTGTTGATGCCCATATACTTGTATTAAATCCGGCATTAGGTATCTTATCTGGAGTGATAGGGGACGATTCTTTATTCTCATTAACCTGAAGTGTAGTAATACGAGTAGAATCAGGCTGATCAGGATCACGAGTCATGACATTGTACATACCAAATCCACCAGCTACAAAAGCAGCTCCCTTAAAATAGGATTTAGTACGTTTAGTCATCAGCAGGGTATGGTTATCAATACTATTGACATATGTCCTGAAGAATGGTAGCTTATACATAGCTCCAATAGGTATATTTACTCGATCTGGTAGATTTCTGTTAATACCATTAATAAGGAGAGGAATTGTAACGGTCGATCTATTGCCGCGACGAGAGAAGTTGACACCTTGATTGAGGGAAAGCCACATAGCTTCTTGCTGATTCATGCCACTCTTAGATAGCTGGTTAAAGTATGACATACGAGGTACCACATCAGCATACTGGGCAAATCCGTAAAGAGTATTCATAACGCCTGTCATGGATGAAGAGTCAAAACCTTCACCACCTATAGCGCGGAGTGTATCCTTAAGGTTATCAATGCCAGCTTCGTCTCCAAATACACCTTCCCGCCAACCAACACGAGCATCACCAAACCCGTAATTAGCAATGTAGAATATGTAATCATCAGGACGTACACCCGGAGCTACAATCGACTTACCAGTTTCCTTGAGGTTAATACGAGATGTGACCGGACCGATGGCGTTGACGAACTTATCTACTGTCTCCTTATAGACAGTCTTGATCAAGAACTGGGGGGTAAGAGTAGTCACAAACCTGAAGGCATCACTGGCTTTAGACAGACCACGAGTCCACACTCCCGCATCCTTCATCTTTTGTTTGTTAATGTCACGAGCAGTTGTCGGACCAATTCTGTCATTCCAGCCACGAAGAGATTGATAAGCTGTAGCATTGTAAAAATCCTGATCTCTAACACGAAGACGAAGAGTACCACCACCTATACGAAAGATAGAACTATCGTATCGTTCAACCGTCTTATCTCCCCAGTTATCTATTTTACCAGCCTTAAGATCATCAATAGCCTTAAGTACCTGTTGTTTATCGTCCCAGAATACATACTTCCATGCATCGTCATCAAGTGATTTAATCATGTAGTTAAGCATGTTGTTAGTAGCAGCAGCAGTCTCAATACGCTCAGAGACAGCATTACCGTATTTGTACATGGCAGCTAATGGGTCGATATTCTCTCTGGTAGAGATACCACGTTCTCTGTTAACATTCTTGACAGAGGAAGTATAGCTGTCAAAGTTATTAGAACCGGTATAGTCATCTATTACTTTATAAGATGGTACATAATTAGGATGAGCCTTAAGGTAATTGGCCTTTTGTTGGGGAGTTATCCATCCAGACCACTCCTGTAAGTCTAGCCAATGCTTATTGTAGCTACTTAAATCATTGGAGATATTACGGCCCCATGAAGTATCTTTATATTTAGCATAGTATTCAATAGCCTGACTACGGGGCATGTGGCTACGGTGACTACCGATCTCTACTAACTTTTTAATATCAGGCAGGGTAGAAGATGGATAGTTTCTGTAGAGAGGAGTTATTTCTTCGATAGCTTTAGCTAAGGATGCAGGAGATTCCTTAATAGGAAGTTCTTCAATCTTCTGTAGTAATGGTCGTAGAGCTAACAGTTCATCTTTAGACTTACCTGTAACGATAGTCTCCATCTGCTCTTTAAAGGCGCGACTTAAGTTAGTATAATCATCAATAGCATTACGAGCCTGAAGGTACATGGCAACTTCATTCTTGCCAACTCCTGCTAGATCAGCCGCTTCAAAGCCATCAGCAAATATCTCAGATAGATTCTTTATATTAGTATTATGACGAAGCATACCATCAAAAGGAAGAGTAGGGTCATATGACATAATACCCCTATAAATTTTATGCTGTTTACCTACACCGCGGAATAAACCTAGCATACCGTCACGGAGACGGCCTATACGTTCGGCAGTCAGTACTCCCGGTATAAATCCAGCATGAGGATTAAAGGCTTTATCGTCTGGTTTGATGCCAGCTGCTTCATCTTGCTGTCTTTGTAACTGCTGGAATAGATCAAATTGATCAAATGTTACACTACGCTTTGTCTCTGTGTAAGTACCAGTATTAGTAACACGCCTATTACGGTATAGTTTCTCCATCTCAGTAGCGGTGATCTGTTTACTTGTATTAACTGCTGTCGATACAATAGCCCGAGTAGGCATGTAGTTCCAACGCATACGCTCAGTACCAGTCATAGTACTGGTAAGGGCAGATGAAGATTTAGCTTTAGCAGGATCAATCATCTTACCAATATACGCAGCAGATGGACTACCGAATAAAGCATCATCCACTTTACGAGCCATAGCAACGTTAGCTACAGTTGGCGTCTTAAGAAGCGTATCTCTACTATCCAGAACTTTAGTTACAGATGACAGTTCTTCACTTAAATTCTCTAACTGGGTATCTATATTATCAGAATAGTCTGGTCTGACAGGTGTTACTGGTTTTAACTTATCCTTAACAGTTTTAGTCGTGGTAAGTTGTGGATATTCATCATATGCATCAATAAATTTATTGCGCTCAGTAGGACTGAAGTCATACTCAATATTTGTATTTTCATTCCTATTAAGGAACTGAGTAGCAAGTGCAGCTTCAGTATCGCTGACTGTTGCAATTTCCTGTAATCCCTTATAGGCTTGTGTAGCAGCTTTAACTCCACCGACAGTAGTATCAACGACACTACCAATACCAAAACCTTCTAATGGAGCTACAATACGTCTGTTGGTTGCAGAATCCTGCTCACTATCCATCGCTAATGCTGTAATAGAGCCTTGAGATTGACCGGGAGCAGCCCCCCCTACTGCCTCTCCAATAGCAGCATCTCTACCTGTTCTAATGGCTTCCTTGAGGCTCTTTTGTTCTTTAATAATACTGGAGGCAGATTTAGTACCATCTTCTAATTCATCTAGGGATTTCTCAAGTCGATGTACTTTACCAATTTTAGCAGCCCCAATAGCGGGAGTAACAATAGATGCTAAATCGGCAGCAGTATCCATAGCACTGTCCGGTTTTGTTAACGTGTATCTATCGAACTCTTTAGCAGTGTTGACTGAACCTTCCTCCAGTTTCTTAGCTGTCTCCTTAGCCCCAACAAGACTGGCACCAATAGAAGCTATATCCGGGCCGATAGTAGCAATTGAGGATGCTACTTTAGCAGGTACAGAAGCTACTATCTTACCGGCAGCTTGAAATGGCTTAAGGACTTCTGGACCTTTTTGATCTTTGATCTCCTGTCCGAAACGAGTAAAACCTTCGCCGATAGTATCAGCTACCTTCATAGCTTTATCTACAATAGACTCCTCTGGTTTCATTTCCGCGAGGGAAAGAGAAGTTGTAGGAGCCTTAACAGGTTTCATATCCCCAATAGAAAGGGTCTTCCCAATAGAGGGAGTTTCAGATGTAGATATAGTATCTTCCTCTTTATCAGGAAGTATCTTGGCGTCAGTAATATTAAGCATGATTATTGTACTGGGTAAATGGTGCCATCATCAGCCTCGAACTTACCGATGATGCTTGTGCCCTTTTGTACGAACTTGATAACACCAGTCTTATCTTGGCCATCAATGTTAAAAGAGACACGTTTGCCGTTAACAGCTTTATACTGTTCGGGAATATCCGCTTCGTTAGCGGGGGTATAACCACTAAGGGATTCATTAGTAGATATACTGTCACTAGAGGAAGATGAACCACCTATAGCTAGGTCAAGGTACTTCTTTACTAATCCCTGATCTGATGGTTCGAGTTTATCTTTACTGAAGCCAGCATCTGTGTAGAAAGAAGGAGGAATAGCATCAGTTTTTATAATAAGATCAGTAAGAACATTCAGTTTTTCGTTTCTGTCTTGGAGTTCTGGTCTGTCGCTCTGGTCAAGCTGAGCGAATAAATCCTGTACACCTTGCTGGTACTGAAGGGCTGCATCACTAAGTGAGCTACGTTGTCCGAAAGTACTATTCGGCTGTTCCCGTTTAAATCTGGCCTTTTCATAACCCCCGAACATCTTGATGAGGGCGTTGACGGTTGTTTCACCTTGCAGAGGAGACTCTTCAATATCATCGGATGCCTTTGTCACTTTAGCAAGATCACCAATAGCTAGGTCAATAGCTGATTGGTATTTCTTCTGAAAGTCCTTAAATGTTACTACAGGTTTAGTGCCATTATTAAACTTACCACCAAGCATACTACTTACTCCATCTACGAATTCATCGAGAGGAGCATTAGGATTATCTCTATTACTTAAGGCATACTGTGACTTGGCAAGAGAAGTTACACCATCCGCAGGTACATATTTACTGGAGGCAGATTGAGCTTTACGTCGCCAGTCTTGGGTCTTTTCATTAAACTCGATGATAGACCGTCCTTCTTTATTCTCTGTGATCTGCTGTTTAGCACCCTTTTGAAAGACATCAATGTTACCAGTAACTAATTGTTTCTTAGTAGGATCAGGATTAAAAGTGGGACTAGATATAGCCCCTTCATCATTACTAGTCAGAGAACCACCGCCCGGCAGACGAATAGGATTACCAGAGGGAGCAGCATTAGGTTCAGCATCACCTTGGGGTTCTTCGGGAGTAACGGCTTGGGGAGCATCAGTCTCTCCGGTAAGATCGTTCATATTAACCTTACCACCCAAGACAGCCTGAAGAATGGCCAGATTCTCCTGCTGTTTACTTCTAGCACTGATTTCCTTAAGCTGCTTCTCCATAGGATACAATTTCTCATACTTCTCAATATCCAGCTTTTGTTCCTGAATACGTGCAGCAGCTTCAGCAGCAGCTTTCGTAGCTACCTCTTTACGCATAGCTGTATCTTTGTAGTAAGCATTAGCAAAGCCAGTTGCGAATCCTTTAAAGAAACTCATAGTTATATATCCTTATTCTGTCGTGTACGCATTACGTCTTGCATGTCCTCTTCTGGCACAGAGTCTCTATCACCGTTAAGTGGAATAGTCGGTCCAGCCGGGTCTTCGTAGAACTTATCAGGCATCATGTCCTGTTCTTGTGCACCTAAATCTAGACCTAATTCACCCTCTGTAGGAGCCATAATACCGTTCATAGCATTGATATCATCTTCAGGTACGGAGTCCGGTTCCTGTGCTCCTAAGTCCTTCTCACGAGCTTTATTCATAGCTTTAATCTGCAGGAAGGGCTTCAGTTCTTCAAACTCACTCTTCTCTTCACGCTTATACTTAATGTTCTTGACACCTGCAGCACTGCCGACAGCAACTACAGAGGACATAACTCGTTTAGCAATAAGACCCGCAAGATCAGGAGACCATTTACCTTGAGAGAAACCAGCCGTAAGAATACCACTAGTAATATCAGAGGCATAGATACCACTGTCAAGAGCAGCGGCAATCATCTTCATTTTACGAGGTTGAGTCATTTGATCAAGGACTGCAACTAATGCTTCATCTTCAGTAGTGTATTGAGGAGCTTGTTCAAAAGGAAATGAACCCGGTGCTTTGGCTAAAGACTGCCCGGGAATAGGACCTTGGAAGGGATTACGAGTGAGGGATGTTTCAGCCATTATACGTTACCATTTGCTAAGTCTTTCATACGTCTGTACCACTCTCGTTGAAGTTCCATAACGTCAACTGATTTAGCAGCACTACTATCATCTACTGCTCGTTGAAGAGAACTATCTTCCCACATTGCGCCAGAGGGTTTAGTATCTATGTAATCAGCATCATTGTCATTAAACAGAGTAGGTTTTACAGAAGGATTCTTGTCAATTAACTTCTTAGCTACATCACCGGCGACATTAGTGAATATACTGCCCTTATCATCAATAAGACCATTAAAGAAGTCATCTACTGAATCGTATGCAGATGAGATACCGTCTAGAAACTGTTGAAACATATGTATTTACCTATTGAAAGAGAGACCAGGCAAGAAGGCCTAATGCTTGAGTGTACATTTGATCCTCCTCAATACCTGCTTGAGTACCTAGTTTATTAAGATCATACTGGTGTCCAACTGCTGCCAGACCTAAAGCATGTTGTCTGTCCAGTTCTTTTTCCTGTGAAGTCCAAATCCATGAAGCTTCATCTCGTAACTGTTGCCACAGAGCATTAAGGGAGTAAGAACTTAAGTTGTACATATTCTGTACGTTAGCCTGATTAGCAGCATTAATAGCAGAGGTATTAGCAGTGTTAATTTGTCTACGCCATGCTACGTTCGACTGATCAATAAGATGAGCCATATTAGCATTAAACTGATCAGTATTAGACTTGAGAGTCGCATTGAATTCATTCACCGCTGTCTTTTGTTGCTCATTGAACATCTCTACCTGAGTACTTAGTTGAGTACCGGCGAGGTTCATCTTGTTCTGCTCTGCTGCATTGAACTGACTCATGGAGGCAGCCATTTGAGCATTATTAGTCATGATACTTGAGACTAACTGAGCTTGGAACTGTTGTACTTGAGACGCAGAAGTAGCGTTGAATTGTTTAGCCGCATTCTCAGCAGCTTGATCAGAAAGGAGGGCTTGTTGCTTAAGTTGAGTATTGAATAGTTCTGTCTGTTGCAGATTAGACAGATTAGCCATATCCATCTGAAAGTACGTAGCAGCATCTTTAGCCGCAATGTTGATCGCACCTTCCTGAATGGCAGCCGTCATAGCACCAACGGCAATAGAGGAATTACCCAATCCTCGTGCGGCACTTACTTCATTAGCCTGACGTATAGCACCTTGTGCCCAAGGAGTATTCTTAATGTCCTGAGACTCAGCATACAACTTCTGTAATTGTCCAGCAACAGTTGCTAATGGCTGTACGGAACCTTGTTGAGCAGTAGCTTGAGGAACTTGACCAGCAACGGTAGTCGCTTGATACTGACCTACATTAGGGTTAATGTATTGGAGAGCCTGATTAGGATCAACAGTAGGAGCAACACCAGTAACTGTCGGTGCAAGGGTCGGAGAGGTAATAGGAGTAGTTGTAATGGGAGTCGGAGCTTGAATCTGCTGGCTCTGTTCCAGTTCCCCCGGTTGGACAGACATAGTCTGAGGCACAAGAGTTGTACCAACAGGAAGGGTAGGATTCTGAACAGAGTTGGCCATATAAGTACCAACAGTCGTACCCGGACTCGATAATTCTTGAACGTATGTGTCCCATTTGTTATTACTTTTCAGCCAGTTCTCAGCAGCTCCGCCACCGAAGCTACCTTGGAAACCTGCACGTCGAGCAGCAGCTTGTACTTGCTCTTGCGTGTAGTCTTTGCCGTTGAACATTACCATTGATTTACTTTATGCCCCTATTATACCATATTTTTAGTTATTTGTCAAGATTATTCGTGACTAAGCAGTTCAATTACTTTATCAGTGTAGCGCTCAAAGGTTAACTTAAGTTCACCCATAGTCTGCTTGATCTCGGCTAAGGATTCTTTATTGGATTGCTTCATCTCAGTAATAGATTCCTTTAAGTCCGCTTTAGTAACATAGGTAACAGGAATTTGAGATTTAAGATCAATGACTTGTGTTTCTAATACTTTAATTCTATTCACTAATGGTCTGTACACCCATGCAACAAGTACGCCTCCGAGTACCCACCCGTACTCAATAAACTTAAACATAGTGGGGTGATCTTCTATAATTGACATCTACAATCCTACAATGACTCGTACATTAGGGTCAGTCAGTGGTCCTGTCGTGGTGTACGTTCCATTAATACCTCTATTGTTAGCAAAGTCTGAGAGAGAATCTCCAGTACGACGACTAAAGTAATACAAAGCAGGATTACCGTCTAATGCTAAAGATGCATCAGAACCTACATCAACAGGTTTGTTGTTTAATATAAACTTATCACGAACAGCTTGATTACTAATATTACTAGCGGGATCAATAGAAGTTATGATTACTTCAGCAAGAGAACCAGTGTAAGGATTAAGATCGTTAACTACATTATGTCCTAGCTCTAGGTTATTCCATCCTATAGTACTAGATGATACAATACCTGTAGTAGCAGCAGCAACTCCATCTATGTAAAGAAGATCAGTTCTTGTACTACCCTTACGGTAAAATAGATAATGGTGCCATTGGTTATCATGAAAACCTGTAGCAACAGTACTTCTTATTAAGTTAGTTACACCAGAAGCATCACCACCAATAATAGTTAATGAACCATTGGCATTCATGTTAAGATAGATACCATAATTACTTGAACTACCAACACGTTCAGCAGTAAAGAGGTATTGTGAATCAGTTGTGAATCCAGTTCGGAACCATAGTGATACAAGAAGAGTATTAGTAGTAACAGAAGATCCACCAGAGGTCAGCGACACCCTGTCTGTACCATCAAAGTACACACCTCTAAAACGATCCCCAGATGATCCAGCTATAACTCCAGCTGCTAACATTAGATATTACCTGCAAGTAACCATTCATTAGTAGCAATCTTAATAAGAACTGCACAACCATACTGATCCAGAATCTCTAAGCCACTATTAGCACTCCTGATTGTCACCCCAACAGCAGCGGCAACAGTTACAGAACCAGTACCATAACGCATAAGGATAATCTGTGTGCCAACTTCAAACGCAACACTAGCATTAGCAGGCACTGTAGCGACAACAGCAGAACCACTGCTTACCTCAACAACAGCACTATCCTCATTAAGGGACAAGGTAAAGTCACTGCTCTTACTAACGATAGTTGGATACTGCGGAGCTGCATCAAGGCTAGCTCTTGCATCAGCAGCAGTCGTAGCACCAGTACCCCCCTTATTAACAGCAATAGTTGTACCATTCCATGTACCTGAACTGATAGTACCAACAGTTGTAATTGTCGATGCACCAGTGTAAGTGCCGCCAGCTACAGCAGCAAGAGTAGCGCTATATGCTTGAACATCAGTACCAATTACAACACCTAGGGTCGATCTAGCACTGGAAGAAGAAGTATCGTCAAGAATATTACGAGCGAAAGGGGTAAGAGTAGCGAATGAATAGGTATTAGATGCGCTAACGTAAGGAACAGTATCTGTGCTAGGAGACTGTCCCACCAAGTTTCTCCCGGAGGCCGATAGGTCATACGTCGCATAGGTGTTACTCGCAGTTGTGTATATACCCTTATTAGCAGCAGTCGTTAGAGCGCCAATAGAAGTAAGCCCAGCACTGTAGGCTTGTACATCAGAACCAATAGCAACTCCAAGACTTACTCTTGCATCGCTAGCAGTTGTAGCATTAGTACCACCTCTAGCAACAGGAAGTGTACCTGTAGTGGCAGTTGACAGAGAAATAGGAGCGCCACCTCCAGTCGTGCCATCATGATTATGACCAGTCGATGAGTCAAATGCCGAAGCCAACTGATTGAACTCTGCATTGAACTTAGATGCTGTTACAGATAAACCTGACTGAATACCTGCTGCTGATTGTCTAGTGTAGCCCGTTGCGATATAGCTACCCTACCTTTCTTACGATTCTAAAATTGTTAGCACTATACTGAGGATATTTTTGAGTTCTCAGTAGATTAGTATAATAAATATTGTTGTCCAAACAGAATTGTTTAAGATTAGTAACTTCTATATCAGGGCCATCATAAGGTCTTACAATGTAAGTTGCTCTATTATGTTTAGCTAATTTCTCTCTAGTCTCTAGTGATGTAGAATGACCCATCTTACTTAAACTAATCTTTCTTTTAGTTTCCTCTGCTGGCACATAGCCTTCACCACCATAAGTAAGATTATAACCGAATTCCACAGTATTATATTCTTTAATAAAATCCTGCTCTAACCCATAAAGATCATTAATCACTGAGCATAATGTCTCTACAGTAAACTTATCTTCGCCATATTTCCTAATAGCATTATGTAAACTTGATGTATAATCTTTGTACCGTGCTCTACTCTTATGTTCGTGCCACCTTTTATTAACATTACGAGTAGTAATACCTATATACTTCTTACCATTAACAGTATTTGTGACACAGTATACAAAACCTACTGCCAATGTATTATCTCCTTGCTTTTGGACCAAATTCGATAGTCATAGAATCAATCCTATGTGGAAGATGATTGTTAGACCCAGTATATTGAATAGTGATAGTGTTACCAGCTCCCTCCATTTTAAGAGAGACAACTGTTGGACCAACGTCCTGTTGAAATAGAGGCGTGCTGCCTTCTGTAGAGGCAAATACAACACCTACATCATCGAATAGGACTACATCGTTAATAAGGTCTATTGTCTTAGCTGGTGGCTGAATAGGATCATTGTAATACTCATTCAGAATAACACGAGCTGAGAAGGATGTCTCTTGCTCTGGCTGGCATACAGTTCTAAGACGCTGGATGACCTTACGGATGTTAATATCATCGAAGGTAAGAGGTGCAGTCTTAAGGGAGAAGGGAATGTCCTCCCCATTAAACCCGCCAGTTGTCTCCATCCTATAGACCTTACCATCAGTAGCATGGCCGAACAGGGCAACTGTCGAGTTATCTGTATCAATAATACTACCAGCACTGTACACTGGCATACCTTGTATCTCGGCCCATTGGTGCGTACCTAATTCTGTAGGCTTATATTTAGCTATGAACCCCTTCTGGGCTATATCCTCAACCCCAGATTGATGATAGAAACATCTGTATTGAGCTTTATTAGGAAGCGTTACAGACATGAATCTAGTAGGGTTAAGGTCGATCATGCTGGTAACAAGAGGTGCTATCTGACGGCAGACAAGAGCAATCTCAACATCCCCATATTTATCGGTAGCGCTAAGACTTCTAAAACCATCAGGAGCAAGATACAATATATCACCAGCTACCTCTTGAATTGTATCACCATCGATACAGCCTATTTTCTCAGTTACAGGACTCAGAATGAAATCGTCGCTTGTATTACCAGAGAGTCGTTTGATAGAGTTCTGACAGAAAATGTAGAGAATATCCCGGAAGGACTTAAGCCCAACAACAGTATCACCAACATTAATCTCGATAGCGCCATTAGCAGATTCATATTCTTCATCATCGTTAGGGGCTGATAGAGTGATAAGACCACCGTCACCATAGCCACTAAGGACTAATCTCTTTTTCCATTCAGTAGCATAAGCCGGATCAGTAGGTGCCCCCGTACCATTTATAAGCGTATAAGTAGACCCGTCCCATTTAGCTGCATGATTCTCACCATCGACAATTACAATAACTGGTGCAACAATGTTATATACAGCGAACCTAGCACGAGAACTATTGGTGTTCTCTCTGGGATTGTCATTTACCTGAGTCCAGCCTAAACCACTTGAAGAGTAGATAGCTAGATCATCAGTAGTAGCTCTTACAGCTATAGCCCTACCAAGCCACGGTTGTACACCTATAATAGGACTATTAGTATCACCCGGTACAACTTCTGGATCATACTCTGTATAACCAAGTATACGTCTATAGCCTCTGTTCTCTGCAGGCTCATAATTGATTAGCTCACGAGCCATACCTAGCAGTACTGTACCGTGCTCAATAAGATCGGCAGTAGTAGTCAGACCACCATCGAAGACGATATTCTTAGTTTGCCAACCGTCCATTATCTACCTAGGTACAACTGTATCAAACTGAGGAATTAATATACGGCGCATCTTGTGGATAGACTTCTCGAATCTATCTTCAGCAATAGCTGCTTGTTCAGAATTATCACGAAACATATAAGCATAGTGAAGGGCTTTATCAATAATAACTTGATTGAATTGCTCTGGAATAAGAGGAACATCATCTGGCTCCTCAAGCTCGACAGGCAGATTAAAATATTCATAAGTAATTGTGTAGACTTTATCAGGTACAGGAGTCAGGATAATGTTATTATCAGTTCTACGTACTACAACATTAGGTTTACCATATGTGGAACTTGTAGCCCCATCATCACGAACCCAATATTCATCTCTGTACACATCGTAGCTAAGTAGTCCTAAAGGCTTAGCTGTAATATCGTTTAGCGTATCTGTTTCAATACGGAAAGAGTCCCAATCTATAGATGTAGCATCAGCACTCTTAGTATAGACATTTGTGCCAATAACTGTCGATAGTGTAGCTTCTGCCCACGCAAAAGGCCACTCAGCATCCTCACGTGTATATACATCGAAGATAGCCTGATTAACTGCATCCTTAGCTTCCTGATAGAAACCTGTAGCAGTTGGAAAGTTAGTCGAGTCTAATTGGACTTCGTTAAAAGCCTTTAGTACACGATTAGTTAGTTTAAGAAAGGTATTCGTTGGCACTAGAAGAACCTTATTTAAAAGCCCCTAGGTAAGGGGAGTATTTAGCTCCCCCGTCCTAAGGTTAGATGTTAGGCAGTACGAATTGGAGTTACTGCATTAGCACGCCGTTCAGCGTTACCAATGAGAGCAACAATACGAATCTTACCGTCCAGAGCGACTGAACCAGAGCCTACAGAGACTTCAAGGATCAGATCGTCAGCAGCGGTAAGCACCTTACCATTGGTAAAGGTCTCCTTCGTGATAGCGATATCCGTACCAGCAGTCAGAGTCGATTGCGTAGTAACGAATTCGTCATCATCTTGGCTGTCCCCAAGAATGAACGCACCTGACGTACCGATAGTGATTGTTTCTACAATCTCTACACGGACTAATTCAAAGTACGTATCAGCTGGGATGTCAAGCAACTTGATACCGTCACCGGAAGCAATGGTAATACCAGCAGCAGTTAAGCCAGCTTGGATATCACCAAGGTCCCATTCCAGTTTCACAATTTGCAGTTGACTATTGCCAACGGTAGTTCCAGTTGTACCACCAATAGAATAGCCAGAATAAGTAGCCATGTTTTAGTTTCCTTCTATGTTAGTGGTTATTAAACGTCACCAATGCTCATGTGCATAAGAGCCAGCGAATCCGTACGGACTACCTGACGGCCGTAGACATGAAGACCACGACGCCATTTGCCGAATTGGAACGGAGACTCCATCACTTGATCTTTGACGAAGTTTTGTGAGGTAACAGTTGCACCAACATGACCTACCAGAAGAACTGGTTTGTTGTTAGCATTCAACGGAAGGTTGTTCGTTTTGAACAGGGTAAAACCGTGAAGGTCACGATCCAGAATACCCTTGTTACGAATCAGCGATTCCGAGTCACCAGTAACCTGTACTTCTACAAGTTTACCAGTCTCACGTGCAAGAGCCGTTGCAAAGGCCGGAGTGAATACAGCGAAACGACCAGTTTGTGGTACGTTAGCTTCATCAAGCTTCTGACCTAGGAATGCAAGAGCATCAAGCGGAGTGTAGTTGTTACCAGAACCATAACCGATGGTCTTCTCAGAGCTAGATGCACCAACAATGTTACCGGAGTATACATTATCGATCATAAAGTCCAGAATCTCGCGGTCATATGCATCCTTAACTTGGTATGCAGCCGACTCAGCACACAGAGCCATGTAATCTACATCGCTTTGGCCTTCGACGAGGTCATCGATTTGGAAGAAGTAGTAGTTACCTTGGTCAATCTCAAGAGTCGTCTCCGTATCGGTGATATTCTCAAGATCAAGGTTGGCACCACGAGTGTAAGGCTTCACAGTTACTTGCGGTTGCAGGCGAATGTGAATCTTAGTGTCGATGTCAGTAATGCCGAAACCATCCATTGAAGTAGTGATGGAATCAACAGTAGACATCTGCCGGAAATAGTAAAGTGCTTCCTTCTTGAAAGCCTCAGGAGCATAGACTCCATTCGGGAAGTTACCATAACCGGGAGCAATAGGATAACTAGTTGTCATTTGTTATTGTCCTTGTTAAAGTTGTTGTTAATTAAGGGGGTCATAACGACCTTCCTTCATTGCTTGTTTAATCTCTGTCCGATACTTGGCGTATTGAGTCTCATTCATCTTGTTAACCTCAGATGCCTTCCATACCTTTGGACCAGCCGGGGGTACAGATGAGCCTTTGATAGTGACAGCTGCAGCAGCATCTTCTGACTTAGCAGAATCTACTCTCACTTTAGTAACACCAGTGTCGTCCTTATACAGTTGGACACCACGTACTACGTCAGCGGCTACAGTGCTCTCGATGAGGGACTTAACAGCTTTCGTTTGAAGTTTGAACCAGTCATGAAACTTGGGATCACGACGAATGGTATCAGCATCGGGATGTACTTTAAGAACTTCTTGAAACAACTGAGCATTGCTAGTTGCCCTTTTAATGTTCTCTAGTTCATCCTTAGCCTGCTTAACTTCCTCTAATAACTCAGCAGATTCTAGGCGCTGCATGGAAGTAATAATATCGGCAATCTCTTTATTATCTTTTACCCATTTCTCAACTTCTTCCTTCTTGACCGGTAACTCGACAGGTTTCTTCTTGAGGGCTTTAACCTCATCCTGCAAAGTATTGATCGTCGATTGAAGATCATTGATGAAGGTACGAGAATCGTCGTATCGCTTCTTCCACTTATCACCGTCTTCTGGCTGAGCCTTCGGGTCGGTTAGAGAGGGGTTATTGGTATCAGGTGTCTGGACAGGATCATCTACCGTGGCCATCGGGCCATCCGCTATAGGAGCAGGAGGGGTTGCGACAGGGGGTGTCTGTACTGGTTCGACTGGAGCTTCCTCATCACGAATACGGATGCCTTGCTTTACTGTTTCCTTAGCAGCTTCTAGACGAGCTAGGGCTGGAATGGTTTCAGATAACTCTTGGCGTTTACCTTTACCGCGTGAGGATTTCTCACCTTTTAACTCAATAGTCATAGTAACTAATCACTTTCATTGTTGTTAATTAAGGGCCTCAGCCTTATGGCTTTGGGTAGCTTACTTAAGAGGAACAATGCTTGAAGGGGCCGAATATTCCGGGTAGCCTTGTTTTCTTAGTAACACTCCTTAGACTGGTGTCATAGGAGATACAGGTCCTTGGGGACGAGTATTCTGTGGTTGACCTTGTGCACCGCCACCTTTAGGGGTAGGCACTAAGGTAATATTAGGGTCTGCTATCTTGGAGAGATAATTAAACAGGGCTTCACTGCCTGTAAGAATACCAACGATATTAGCTAACTCGGGAGCAAGATATGGGGCTACAGCTTCCTTTTGATCTTGTGGAAGAGAGTCCATGTATTGTTCAATCATGACTTCTTCTTCGTTACCCTCTTCTTCAGGCTCAACGATATTCTGACGAGTAGCCTTAGCCGTATTAGGATCAACAGGAGCCATACCTTCATCCTGAGGCATTGCTTCACCTTCTTGCATTACACCATCCATTACGCTGCTCCTTTATAATTCTGTCTATATTTAGTTAGGAAGTCCTTAAAGGCTCCACTGTCATCATTACGTCTGCCGGGAAGAAGAATCTGTGTCATACCCTTACCCATATTAGCCTGACGATTTACCTTACCTAAGTTATTAGCAAGACCAATAATGTCATCAGAAGGCATACCTTCCAGCTTGGCCTTTAACTCATCAGGAATGTTATATTGCTGAAGAGTCTGCTCAATCATAGACTTAGAGAAGTCTTTATAGTTATTACCGTATCTGTTTGGAGCCTTAGCACCTTCAAACCACCACTTATAACCGTCACGAGAGCCATACTGAATAATGACGTCTCTGTCCTCCTTTTCACCCCAGACAGGAGTAGCACCATTAGCAAGTAGATACTTGGTAAAGGTTGAAAGAGAGTTCTCTAATTGATCCCGTACCTGACCATTCTGTTGACTATACTTCTTACCAGCCATAGACTGAGAATCAGCGTAATAACGATTGGGATTACCATTAATAATGCTGACACCACCAGACTGCGTTTTATCTGAGGGTTTCTTACCCCCAAACAAGCCTCCTGCTAAACCACCTAATACACCACCGGCTACTAGCCCTACTGGACCTGTAAAGCCTGCTAATGCTGCTGCACCAGCTCCTAAGCCTCCACCTATCCCACTGGTCATTGGATCACCACCAGTGAACCCGCCGACAAGAGAACCTACACCAAAGCCACCAGCCGCAGAGCCTAATACAGATGCAAGAGGAGTAGCACTTATACCACCAGCCGCTGCATTCATAGGGGCACCAGTAGCTGCCATAGGACCAATAGGAGCGTTATACACACTACCTATACCTAGATTGGTAGCCCCCCAGCTGTTAACTGCATTCGTGATACCAGAGCCTATATTACTAAGCCCGGTAGGTATATTTGGAAGGCTCATACCTCCCTGTGGTGCCTGTTGTTGGGCTGGAACTCCCTGTACTTGGGGAGCCATTGGAATCCAAACGCTAGGCGGCAGTTGTGGGGCTTGGGTTAAGAGCATGTTTAATTGTATCCTCTAGGTATTCAAGCTGACGCAGTAAAAGAAGTTTCCCCTGCGACTGCCGGAGTTCCGACACCGATGGTGCCGTTTCCAGTTCCACGAGGGTCTGTTGGCGTAGTACCTGCACCAGCAGCTGGATTGCCTCCCGGCTGTCCTTGGCCATTAGCGGGTACAGCTTCTTGGCCTGTTCCTGAGTAATTAACATTAGCTTGTGCTCCTAATATCTGGGCGAATAATTTAGCTTCATCCGGGTCATTAATAAATTCCTCAGGGTCTAAATCCATACTTTTGGCAAGTTGGCGAATAAGGTTAGGTACATTAACAAACGGTGCCAACATCGGATTCATACTGATCTGCATGAAGGACAGAAGGCGTTGGCTCTGTACTTCTTTCTGCATCAGAAGAGTTACACCCTTCGGTACAATCTTATAGTCACCTCTAATGCCCGGATTATCACTGTTAAACTGCATATTCCATGCAAAGAGGGCATCAGCTACAGGACGGAATAAGAAGTCATCAAAGTTACGAACAACGGTCTTGATAGAGGTAGCCGATGCGTTAAGAAGCATCGAAAGACCACCAGCTGTACGACCAATAGACTGTACACCAGTCATACCGTAGGAATAACTATTAATACCTGTACTCTGATCCGCCCACTTATTAGCTTCAGCTATGAATTGGAAATGCTGAGGAGCGGTCGAATTAAACGATATAGGATAGATGGCCTGTCCCGGAGCACCACCCTGCTTACGCCATACTTTACCGGCATATATGGAGTTATCTTGGCCCGGTACCAGAGCAGTCTCATTGACCTCCAGCATTACAGAACCAGCCAAACGAAGGTTATCCTGTGCAGCACGGGTATGAACATTAATCATACGCTGGGCATCTTCCATATTCTCAGGTACACCAAGACCCCAAATCTGGTCTGGATGCCATTCGTATGGAATAAAGTTATATGGGATACGTTCCGGTATAAACGGATTAATCTGTTTACGGAGACAAAGATTATTAGATACCCACAGGCATACATTTACCATATGGTGATCTTCTAAATTATCATTTACTCCGGTAATACCCATAGCGCGGGCTTCTCCGGCTTCGATAGCCCCCCAGAACTCTAATACTTCATACCGATCATCTTCAGAAGTTAGTTTACTATCTCTGGTTTTATTAGCAAGACTATCAGTAGCGGCATCAGTATTCATAGAAAGAAGCATATCAATAGCTTCCTTTATAAACCCATTCTGATTCTTTAATTGCTGTACTTCGGTTTTTGTGTAACGATGACGCTCAATAATAAAAGACATATCCTCGACTGTCTTTGCAAACGGATCGGGGAATACATCAAATACAGATGGGGCTTCAAAATAAGGGCGTACTTTATAGCACGGGCTAAATGCAGGTTTATCCTTACCGGGTTCCATCTTCCATTTAGGAATCATCTCTTTGTAGGTAAAAGGTCCTTTTACAATACCCGTACCATACATTACGGTACTCCATGTAGCTTTACGGAACTCCCGTACAACATCATGAGTGCATAATTGGTCCTTAAGAACCGACTCCATACGCTCTGCTGCTTCACGGGCAGGATTAAAGTCAGGAAGATTTGGCTTATCAGGATTAGGGCCTTTACGGAATTTACCACCCTGTCCTACAAGCCGTTTATAGTGCTCTGTCAGGCTCCCAAGCAAGTCCTGAAGCTTAGTACCCGGCTCAATGACTTTCCCGTCTCCTTCATAGCCGTATGGGTCAGGAAATTGTGGTTCTTCCGGAGAAGTATCATCTTCAAAATTCTTCGGAACAACATAAACATTCTTGGCTGCTCCTTCTGGCTCTGGAGTCTCCTCTACCCCAATAGGTACATCCCCATTAGCGAAGAGTACTTCCTCTAATTGGCCAAATGCAGCGAGTACTTTTGTCTTAGTGACTTTAATAAAAGCCTCAGAGGCGTATGGGTTTTTCTCTTTAAGCTTAGCTAATTGGGCAGCTTCTTGCTCACTGTAATTACCTCTCCATTGATTATATGCCTTAAGCATACGATCTTCATGAGATTGTTTATAAGTCTTAGCTAACTCATATGAGCGTCGTACAAGACTAGCAGCCATGCTACCTTGAGTCATAGCATTCACTACTTCTTGTGACATCTCTTGATCAGTAGTTCTTTTACGTGCCATTAGTAACCATATTTACTATCCACCATAACATCGGGACGTTGGTGATAGTGTAGCTGTCTATTGTTAATGTAGTTCTTGTCGGGGCGAGAAGCTAATGCATATGTTACAGCATCGTATGCATGATCTTCCATCGTCGTATCTACATCTTCGCTGTTATTTGGATCAACAGGAAGAGAACCTAATTCCTTAATTAACTGCTTGCAGGTATTAAAGATAAATATTCTTGGTTTTTTAGTAACTGGGTCCAGTTTCAACAGTTGATGAAGTGTCATCTTTCTGTGGATACGAGAACCCGGCTTCTTATCCGCATAACGCCATATAAGGCCTTCATTACGCATCTGTTCGTCAATGGTAGGGCCAGATATACCCCGCTCATCACCTACACTTCCATCAATAACACCGTAGGATATATACTCATCGCCATCCAAAGCTAGTACATTTTGGGCGAATATATCAGCCGTCATCTGCTGCGTTACAAATTCACGGTACACATAGTAGTTACCGTCGAAGTCTACAGCGATCCACAGACATACTGCTTTAGCCCTAAACCCCCAGTCACATCCCCTAAATTTAATCCAGTTACTACTGATCTCACTAGGTTCAATAACATGATAGTCTGGATGAAAATCTGAGAATGCTAAGCCCTCTGCTGCCTCAAAATCCCCATCTACCCACTGTCTGCGCTTGATCTCCGGCAATGCCATCAGATCAGCAATATACTCTGGGTCATTCTGTACCATCGTTGGATTATCAAAGATGGTGGCTTTAATCCACTTTTTAGTAAGAGTTACCTCTACGCCATTCTTCAGTTTGACTTTAGTGACGATGGTGGTATTCTCATCACCGGCATCAAGGAAGTACTCTTTAATCCACACACGACCCGGACCACTGGGGTTGGTAGCAACACGTATCCGCTTAGGTAATGTCGGGTCTGTAGTACGAACAACAGACTTTAGTTTATCGTAATATTCTCGGTCCTCATAGAGGGAGATTTCATCAATACCTAACCAGCAGAATTCCCGCCCGTGGTAACGATCATAGTCATCAGGATGGTCATAATAACCAAACTCGATAATAGCTCCCGACGGGAACACGAAGATTTTCTCTTTATCAATGAACTTTGCACCCTTCACCACCTTTGGATAAAGCATGCAGGCGCGTTTTATAAGGTCACGCAGAGCTGGTATAGTTCGACGTATAATAAGACCACGAAAATTACCATTACCTACAAACCTTAGTGCGTCTGCTAATAGACAATCAGATTTACCACTTCCCCGTCCGCCACAAAATAGAACTTCGTATTCTGTTGACTCTAGAAACTGAGTCTGTTTACCGGGGTGGGGAGTCCAAATGGACATATATTTCTTTGGAGGTGCAAGAGCTAACTCTGGCTGAAATTCAACTTGTTGCTCTCGCTGGAGTTTAAGAGCTTTCTGCTCCTCTCTCCATTTAACAGCTAATTCCTTAAGGTTACTAGTATCCTGCTTAACTTCTTCAGCTTTAGGAGGTTTCTCACCTCTACGTGTTTCCCACGCTCTGTAATTAGCTTTGGTACGTTTCTCTGAAATACCTGCTTTAGCGATACGGGTCTCTTGCTTATGACCCTTACCCATCAGATATTTATCTTCTATTTCGTATACACCACCAAGAAGATCAGCTACCTGATTATCTGGTAGTATATCAGCCAAAAGCTCCTTTGCGCGGGAGGTAGCTTCCGATTTCAGCTTGGAATAATCTGTTTCGGTCATCTAATGGCAAGAGACACTCATCCAATGGTCTCCGTTCTTTCATAATCTTTTTAAGGGTAAAATGGGGCATCTTAGAAGGTATACCCCTACTGTTTAATTCTTTATTAAGCCATTCGGCTACACTTCTGGCTGATGCACCCCTTAATAGATATTTAGCCTGAATAAGTATCTTAAAGTACTCTTCATTAGGCAGAAGCCATGTTTGGCCACTTTCGTCTACTAACTCTCTATCATACCCTGATGGTGGTATACCTCCACTAGGCTTAATCGGTAGAGCATACATCATGCGAGCATTACGAAGGAGATTACCAAGATGCTTCTGTTCTACCCTGACACCACCTAAATACTTAGGACCGTAAGCACCCTCACTATCCGTAAATAGATCGTATTGGTTATTTATCTTCTCCGCCATCTTTATTCTTATTAGGAATTGTATCTTGATTATATATTAGGGGCGGTAATTCAATAACATGAATAGGGCCGGTAGTTTCCAGCTCTATCTTATCCTTTTTAGTAATACCTGCTCTGTCAAGAATCTCTTTAGCAGCATTCAGTACCTTTTCACTACCCGGTAATGGATTAGGATCAGATGCCAGTTCAAACATCTTCTTAGCAGCGAAGAGGCTACGGCCAAGGAGATAAAACCGTATATCCTCTTCCAACGCCTTAGAAAGCTCCCTGATGAGCCTTGGGGTAGAGTAGGTAGGGGGGTAGCCCGCCAACTCTTTAGCTATCTCTACATCAGCTGTAGGGTTATTTACAGAGTCAGAAATAGCATCGAGAAATAATTGCTGTTGTTCTGTTAAGTCTTCAATCGACATTATAGCTCACTGAACTTGAAATATAGGTTAAGATTAGCACTATTAAAACTAGTTACAGCATCATAGTAAATAGTCTGAGTAGCCGATGTACTGAATATACGTTTAAGTATAGAACTATCAGCAATCGAGTTAATACTATTCCCTGACACAGCTTGAGCTGCTACGATATCTGTACCACCTGCAGTTGTACCAATCTTGATACCACCTGTTACAGCATTACCGTTCGTACCGATGATATCTATAGAATCAATACGAGTATTAGCCGGGAGGGTAAAGGAGCCGGATGCTGTTACGCCAAGTGCACTGAAGGTCTTCTTCTGAACACTACGGTTAAGAACATACTTACCAGTCGTACTGGATGTACCAATTGGAACTACGCTTATAGAGTCGCTACGAAGGTTCTCAACATTAACAGTACAAGTACTAGAACTACTTGCTGTTACATATACAAGACCAGTAGTGGATTTGAGTTTAGCACCATTAATAATACTACAGTTAATGAACTCAATAGTTGGACTAGCGGCAGCTGTACCACCACTTGGAGCTTCAACAAGAAGGACGGTATTATCAGTTGCTGATGAGTCTAATTCAAACTCACAGTTAATGAATTTAATCTTATTAGCCTGAGTAGTAGTCTTAAATACATGTGTACTAGTATTCTTAATACCCTTAAAGGTACAATTCCTGTACACCGTACTACCATTAGTATTAGTACTGATTTTAACTTCAGTATCAGTCGTTACACTGCGAAGATCAAATACAGAATTAGAAATACGAAGAGTATGACCACTTGAGGCGAAGTCGAACATGTAGTTAGACCCGCCAGAGATACCCCAGTCGCCTGAGAACTCGAGGCCATTGATATCTACATCACCGCAGTTAGAACCTACACTTAATAGTCTATAGGAACCACCACTAACCTTCCAGCCATTCCAACGTAATCTGCGTTTATCAGTTACACCTGAAGCACCGGTGATAGCTACGTAAGGAGCTGCACCTCGATCTTGCTGATCATGAAGATGGATGTTGTTAAAGTCATTGGTATTATCCATACCAAAGGTACTGGCCCACGCATCTATATTAACAAGACGAGTTAGACGCTCACCGTAGAATCCTTCAATATTCTCACTGCAACCACGGAACTGGAAGCCAGATGGTGTAATCGAGTTAGCTGTATTAGTGAATGGGAACTTAACAGAACAATTACGATAGACACTGTTGAGGGCATTAGAGTGAGAATCAAACACAGCACCACGAGCAAAGAGAGCTGTACAGTTCTCTACTTCCATGCCCTCTACTTCACCGTAACCGTATACATTCTCTGGCTGGAAGTGATTAAAGCTACCACCAGAAGTGTAGACTAAACCCGTAGAGTCATATGCGAAAGTAATAGTACCACTACTGGCATTACCAGTACGAGCTGTAATAGTCTGCTTAGTCCCGTTAAGAGCTGATAGTGTTCCTACAATACCGGATATCTCAATACGATCACCAATAGCGGGGTTATGATCGGAGCTACTGTAGTTAAGAACAGTAGTAGCACCTACAGTTGCACCAGTAATAGTTGCCCCGCCACTTTCAAAGAATAAGGTGGTAGGAGTATGTCGTCCACCATAGGATAGCTTACCACTAATCTTTGGATTAAGGTTAGCACCATAGAAGGCCGGATGATAACCAAGTACAACAGAGCCTGTAACACCGTTAACTAATTCACGGCTATAAGAGTAGTCTTTAAAGCCCATCGTGCTGGTAGCACGAATACCGCCAGCCCACGTGGCATTAAGTCTTACACCCGGACCAATCTTAGCATCACGTACCCCTTCAATAGCTAACACGTATGTTGGGCGTTCACGAGTCACTACAGCTGTGTCGTATACATCTCCATCAGCCTCAAAGCAGATATCATCAATATCTACAACAACTGTGTCATTATTATAACGACGTAGTTTACAATAATCAGTTGAGAAAGAACGTGGTAACTTACGACCTAGATACACATCACTACCACTTAAGCTGTACGCTTCACTGATAAAGTGCTGGTAGTTACGTTCATCTGCTGCTTCATAGCCCGTCAATAGATCATCAGAGTACAGTGACACCATCTCTGATTGATTAATAGACGCAGGTGGGGAGGATAGAGTTACTTTAGTTACTTCAGTCGTACCAGAAATATCCGAACCACTCGTAGCAGTTGCTACAGCCGATACAGTGTAATCAGTAACACCAGCAAGAGTTGTAAGGGTCAGATAACTGAGATAAGCATTACTTCCCGTACCATCAGTACCACATTGTACCTTAAAGGTAGTAAGACCACCGGGTGCACCTCTGATAACTACATAGTTCGTACCACCATCAGTAAGGGGAACACCCATCGAAGTACCATCAGTATAACCAAAGTCATACTCACCAGCTGGTACATAAAGAATCTTGCGAGCAGTAGAGGCATTGGCAATATCAGCAAGGAATGCAGCAGTGTTAGCAGAGGCTGTACCACTTGTTGACATCGTTGAGAAGTAGAAGATATCATTAGAGCTACCGGAACCGGAGCCAGTTGAATCTTCAATAAGGACGGAATTAGGATTACCTACAGGTACAGATGTAGCACCTGTGGCACCCGGAGTAGCTAGCTTATTATAACGCCATGAGTTATAGTTGGAACTATCGTTATCCTCACGAAGAAGATATCTGGCTTTCTTCGCTAGCGGTGCATTAAGGTTATTGTTATCAATGTTATTATACGTGGATGCGTATACTACAGAATCAGCAGAGAAGGTGTATTCTTTAACTCTGATCTCATCATAGCCATTATTCGTAGTCTGACTATTAGAATGTACCTGATTATTACTGATAAGGTTATATGAACAACCCTCAACTAGGATACCTTCTCGTCCATTGTCGTGGAAGTGACATCCCTGTACAGTCGTATTAAGGGACATCTGGATACGAATCCCGTTACGGACGTTCCCACGGCTGACACAGTTGACAAAGCTATTATCCCTGTTACGAGTAATAAGACTAGAGCCTCGTTGATCAGCCATACCGTACTGACCGTTATCCCATGAATGACACCCAAGTAAAGTAACATTAGAGGTACCAGTGACAAGGTTGAACCCATTCCTATCATTATCGTAAGCATAGCAATTCTCAAGAGTACTGTCGAAGATACCATCCAGAGTGAATCCATCACCGTCAGGACCCATACCATGGGCTACACAACCCACCATACGGAGTCTGCGAGCACATTCATGAGGATCGAATCCATAGGCATAACAGTTCATCACCTCTACGTTCTCTACGTATATATCCTCATCTGCTATATCAGCGAAGGGACCCGATGGATAGAACCATGTGTAACCTACAGCATCAGAAGCAGTTCCTGACGCTACGGTAAAGGTAAAGGTAGTAGCAGAGGTAACAGTAACAACGAAGTCACCGTTAAGGCCAGCAGCAGCATCACTCTTGATGTAATATGTCTGACCATTAGTTAAGTTATGATTACCATCGACAGTAGTAGCAGTAGCAGTTGTACCAGCAACACTTACAGTAATAGATTCTGATGGGTCTACACCAATATACCAACCAATAACACGGCTAGTTACAGATGACCTGTTACCATCAATAGTGAAGTTATAGAAGTTAACCTTACGAGTTGGTTCACCAGAGGGTGTCCGTACAATACCTGTAATAGCATCAGTCCCCTGAGAGGCAAGAAGCTTAATTACAGAAGCCCCCATACCTGCGCCCATAAGGGTTACATTATCACGAACACGGATACCGCCATCACTGGCATCTCCCGTACCCTTGATTCCATATGTGCCTACAGGAAGGTATACAATACCGCCACCCGCATCATAAGCCTCATCTAATGCTTGCTGAATAGCAGCAGTGTCATCAGCTATACCATCACCAACAGCATTGTATGGTGCTTCAGTGACATTAATAAAGACGCTACCAGAACCTCCACTACCAACTAATGGCAGGTTTTGTGGACGTACCTTCTTTAGACCTAAAGATGATGCATCATACGTTACAAGGAAGTCGTTAACAGCGTCAGGAGAAGCATCTTCTGTAAGACCATTAATATCTAATGCCAATACAGGATTACCAGCTACACCAGCCGGATTCGTAATAGATAGACCACCACCGTTAGTAAGTGTCCGTGCTGCAAATGTATCAGCAGCTGTCTGTACAATAATACCAGTGTCAGACAGGTTCTCAAGAGCAGTAAGACCGGGGCCAATAGTAACAGTCTCTACAGCCTCTAGATCATAACCACCAGTGACGCTATCATATTCTAGGCCATAAAGAGTACCATGAACAGTAGCATCACCAGCATCAATATCACCAAGGTTACTGAACTCTATATCACTATAATCTGGGTTCTGCCAACCAACTCCAGCAGCAGAACTATTATCTACTGCAAGTACCTGACCCTCAGTTCCAGCCGGAAGTCTACCAACATATGTCTCATAACGAACGAGAAGATCACCCTTCTCTGTCATGGGCATCCATTGATTTACTTCATTATAGCCACCAGCCATTATTATCCTTTAGTACGTATATTCTTATTATTGGCCTGTTATACTATTACGCAGATAACCACGTGATAACTACAACATAACCAGAGTGGCCGTTACCACCAGCTCCACCGTTACCGCCAACAGCAGAACCACCTCCACCACCACCAGCTCCGTAGGAACCACCGGCGGCACCGTTACCGCCTACACCGGAGGCATTAGAGCCACCTCCGCCACCACCGTTACCCGGACCAGAATGAATAGCTGTTACAGCAGGAGCATTATTACCAGCAGTACCACCTGTTACGGCTGCATACTGACCTTTTGCTCTACCACCATTACCGCCTGCAGTAGACACAGGAGAGGTCGCTATACCTCCACCTGATGCACCACCACCGGCACCCTCTAATGCAGAGCCACCAATAGAGCCTGCAGCAGCATTAGTACCGCCTGCACCTGCTCCACCTGTTATCGTATTTGTACCAGCAGTACCATTAGCAGCTGAACCACCAGCGTTACCACCAGTCGTACCAGCTGTACCACCTGTCGCACCAGTGCCGTTACCACCAGCGCCTTGCATACCCGGTGATCCACCGCCACCCGAGTTACCAGCCAGTTGTCCACCAGCCCCACCGCCACCCGGATAGGCTACAATAAACCCACCGAAAGAGGAAAGAGCACCAGCTGTACCATCACTGCCAACTACACCATCACTTGTAGCTCCAGCTCCGCCAGTGCCGCCAGCACCAACAGTTACACTTTCTGTAGCACCAAGAGATGATGCTGTAAACATACCTGTAACAACAGCACCTCCAGCTCCACCTGCACCACCGGAGGATGCACTACCAGAAGCAGTACGAGCACCACCTCCACCAGCCCCACCGCCAGCGATAACTTGTACCCATGAGCGAATAGCGTTAGCTGGCTTAGTCCATGTACCAGAGGAGGTAAAGGTCTGAATATTGACAAGTGAGCTAGTTGACGTAAGAGCTGTACCAGAAGATGCTAAAGTAACGCCATTAAGCGTACCTACACCAGTGATATTATTAGAATCATCAATAGTAATACCAGACTGTTGTACGCCTTTACTTCCACCATCACCACGTACAAGCCTGTTATCAGCGATATTAGAAGCTGCCGTTACATCCCCACTACCAGAAGCCGCAGCAGCCCATTTAACACCGGAGGGAGCAGTACTATCAGCAGTCAATACATAACCGTTAGTACCTACACCAAGACGACCAGAATACGTCTCGAAACGTACACATAAGTCACCCTTAGTTGTCATAGGTGATATAGAATTAAAGTCTTGATAGCCAGTCATGTCTCTTATATCCTATTTAATTGCATGGCTTCGTCTCGCAATGCTCGACCCGGCCATTATTAATTGTTCTCTTTAGTTATTTATTCTTAGTAAAAGCCCAGCTTTAGTAAAAGCCAGCTTTAAGAACAGTACCAGCTCCATCATTGGAAATCGTAGCCCTCATGTACTGAAGTGGCCACTCAATAACACCATGCCCGGCAGCTGTGAAAGCAGCAGGTGACGTTACAGGTTGCCATACAACACCGTCTTGTGACATCTCGATGGTAACTGTAGCTCCATCGAATGTTCCAAATACATATACACGTCCACCACGCATCTTGTCGATGCTGTTCTTGATCGTGATAACATTATACGAACCGTCAAGAGTGGCTCCATTAAGGAGATTATGTACTGTGTAATCTACCACCTAATTAATCCTTATCCCGTATAAGTTTAGTTAATTTATTTACTTTCTTTGCACGCTTTACCGCAGGTTTAACCTCTGATACAGATGGTACAGAGGATGTATCTGCGCTTATAGTATTGGTATTTATATCGTTAATTACTTCTTCTGTAACCGAAGTAATAACCTCTGTATTGGCATTATCAGAGGTTTGGACTTCGTTAAGCGCTTCGTCCCGAAGCTTAGATACAGACCCCTTATCAGTATTAGATTTATTACGTCTATCGTTAATCTGTATCTGTTTAGTAATATTCATTAAGTGTCTGGATTTAGACTTATCCTTATTGTATAAAGCTCTTTTAAGACGTAACTTTAAATCAGGATGTAGATTATCTAAATTAAGCATATGTTTTATTTCTTATATTAGAGATTTCATTAGCTATCTCATGAACTGATAATTTAGTATCAGGATACTTATAGGTTTTGAGATATGCAGCTAACCTGTAGTCATCATATGTATCCAATAAGTTCCGTAACTTAATAGGATTACTATATACAGATTCTAATTGATTGAGTACAGATGTGTAAGAGATGGCCATTAGGTGTTATTATACTTATTCTTATAGGCCTATAGGCATAGATATACTTATATACTTTTTAACTTTATTCCTATATTATACCATATTCTGGTCTAAATGTCAAGTACTATTTTTAATGTTAACATCAAACACCCCTTATATATTACTTAAGTATATACTATAGTTATATACTATAGAGGTACTTTAACTATTACTATAGCTAAAGTGTTCCTATAGGTATATGTTTCTATAGTGTTACTTAAGACTTAGGTTAAGTACTATAGGTATAGTTTATCATATGTATTATATAACTTTAGTAGACTATAGATATTCCTATAGATAGCTATAGTTATACTTTTATCGTTAGTATTATATCTTTATATTATCTATAGTTAACTTTAGTATATGCCTTTAGTAGCAGGTACGTTAATCTATGGCCTTTCATATAACCTATTGTAATATAACAATACCTATTATAGGCTATTAAAGAGGCTTATAGAGCGTAGATAATACCTCCCCGCTACTAGGGTAGCTGCCTATACCATTACCCCCTCTAGAATCGCTTCTAATGCGGTTTAAATGCCTATTGGGAGGTATAGGCTACCCTATCTGTACATCCGAAGTATATATACCCGATAAGGACATGCCATTTCCTGCCCATTAGAGGCCCATACAGACACGAGAGACAAAAGGGCATACTTCTATACCCCCGCGAACCATCCACCTCTCACGCCCCAATTTTCGCCATGACGATATAAACACCTACGTACTCGTCATGTCCCATGCCCAACCCATTGAAATATATAATTAAACTGAATATCCTCTGTTCATAACCTATTGTAATATATAGGTTCCGAGTATAGAGGGATATATAGAATAAGCTATGTCATAGGCTCCTCACTGTATCATGATTAACTATACCCCTATAGTATCAGAGTCCATCGCAATTGTCAATAACTTTTTTTATGGGCATGTGTTTATTTTTCTCTTGCCATCACTCTTAACCTGTGGTAGCGTATGGCTTGACATTAGTTATATAATGCGGAGTAGTAGGTATATGTTAGCAATTGTTAATATTTGTTAATAATTATACCTGGCATAGAATGTTGAGACTGTTGCAAAAATACAACTTGACATTGCTCCTTTATGATGCTAGTGTTTACACACAAGCTGCTTAATAGTGTTGGGTTAACCAAGTCTAGCGTGAGTCTTGCTGCTGTTTTAATTGTGAATATATACCTACCCCTTTGTCCTTTAGTCATTGTCATGACATAGCACAATGTTTGTGGGTGCTACTCTTTAAGTGCCAATAGTATTTTACAACCTATTGTAATATATAGGCGATACTTACTAACTTACTGATAAGTAACAATATTAACTACTTATTAAGGTTATCGTACATAGATACGATACGGGCTCTTAAAGAGTAGCATTTATGATAATTATGCTATTCATTTTAATCACACTAGTTAATGGAGATTTTACAATGGGTAAAGCGACAAAACAAACGGCTCGTAGCAAAGAGCGTTCAATGCGTGAGCAGGTCGAAGCGATTAAACTGCAAAACAAAGAGGCGGTTAAAAGCGCTGCTAAGGATGAACACTTCAAGTTAGATAGTGATATAGCGAAAGCTATTGTTACTCGTGCCTCCAAGGCGATGCGTAACGTTGCAGTGGGCGAGGAGACACAGCAGACGGCAAGTGAGCAGGCTGTCTATGCTCTTTACTTATATGCACAGGCCGACTTGCCTATTCCGTCGGAAGTTAAGACTTTCTTTGTGCTGGACGGACAGGTGATAGATGGGCGGGAAGAACGGGCGCTAAAGAACCAATATTATGAGGCAGTAGCCTTTACAGTATATGGCCTCGGTGACGATCGTACTCTTGCCCAAAACGCATTACTTAAACGGGCCTGCAATATTGTGTATATGCTTGCATCGTTTAAGCACAAGGACATCATTAAAGAATCACCTAAGACTGGCCGAATCATGGTTAAGCAGATTCGTAGGGCTAAGAGTGGTGCTTTAGAGCTTAATAAGCATGATGTATATGAGCCTTTCCATCTGACCAACTTAACTTCGCTCGCTAATTCTTTCCTACGCCCAAAGGTAGAAGGTCAGATTGACGAAAATGGT
>JACCDG010188176.1_pt1 | contig 59209 bp, 73 predicted proteins | sample 7442471 | NCBI WGS metagenome assembly JACCDG01 (sample SAMN15323444, study PRJNA562643) | freshwater metagenome | isolation source: river surface water | place: USA:Blue River Watershed | collected 2017-08-17 | reverse complement strand
GTCGAAGGAACGTCGGCGCGCCGGATAGAAGAGTTTATGTCGGCAGTGTGCGACGTGCCTCTCGCAAGGGGCACGGAAATGGTAAAGTACGTACTGGCCGATTTACGTAGCCAGTGGGTGATTACAGATACTAATGTCTATGAGTTTTCTCTCCACGCCACAGTGACGGTGGCCCCTGGTACTATGTTGACGGCTGGACAGGCTTTAGCGGACCCGTTGGTCTTTTACGAGTTCAACCAAGGTAAGCTACCAACGGACATCAAAGCGATCGTAGCTGGCTCCGGTTTACTGTCTGCCGCCTTCTTCCAGGAACTGGTGTTCGAGAATAAGTCGGTACCCCTGATAGTCGAAGAGAACGTTAAAGGCTACACGAAGGTTAGTTTCCAGATTAGCGGTTGGCCTGGCGATATTGAGAAGTTTTGGGACGACGTGCATGCGGCGGGTATTGCAAAGGGTGCAACCCTCGCCATGGCGATGGATACGCGAGAAACGAAAACAGGACAACCAACAGCGCTAGCGCTGCCGCAAAGCGTCAACCCAGCTGAGTTTCTGATTGCGAACATATTCAGAGGGAATGCGTTTGCGATCGTGGTTCGTCCACAAGCTTTCGGGCCGGAAGCGTTAGGCCTACATGCGGCAACAAGCCTCAGACGGTACGTGCCACCGCAAACGTTGTGTCTGCTTTTTGTAGAACACGGACATACAGAAACGGTGGCAATGGAAGGAAGCGGATCGGAGACAGCCCCAGGCTACAACGAAGATGTGAGTACTTTCTTGGGCGAGACGCTTACTGAAATTTTAGACCCTGCGGCGTACGTAACAGAAGAACTGAAAGTGTTCCAAATTGAAGGCTACTGTTCGTGAGGTTAATGATGCGAGATCTTGTAGAGGCACGACGATATCTTCGAGGCGAGGTGCGAGCGTACCGAGCGTTTGAAGACGGTACGCCTGAGGTAATTGGCGGTTGTCCCGTGGGGTGGCGACGTGCAACGGATTTTACGCATAACGACTTTCTGTTTGAGTGGGGTGCCATATTCGCGAACCTACTCATGCGTAAAGGTGTTAACTACGGCATCGGGGGCATGTATCTGGAGTTTGCTAACGTCGCATCCCCCGGGGACATCGTGACGCCGCCGGATTTCACGCGTTACCCGGAGAACGGCGTTGACTACTATAACGGTCTGTCGACTTCTCCGGACCTGGACTATTTACGTGTACCTTTGGTGGCAACTACACTGCAAGTATCTGACACGACCAAGTTTCCCAAAGGCAATCAGCCGACGTTTTTTGCACAGACTCGTGGTCTTGTAGGCGTACACGGTAAGCCGTTTTCAGACGCTAACAACTCTGTGGTGTTCGGCGGTGCCCTTGTTGCATTTGTCGACGACGCAGACCCAACGCAAGATATCGTGTTAAGTCGGTTCTACCTGGCATCCGACAAGCAACAACCTAAGCTTGCCACTTCTCAGATTGGGTTCGAGTGGCGGCTTACCTTGACCTAATGCTCGTTTGTTTTGCCAACTAAGCAAGGAGGCTTAGCCGTGAGCTTCGAGAATCTATTACAACTTATCGCGGAGAAAGCTCCGGTACAGGCGGACGTTGTAAATCGTCCGCTACGCCAGCTAGACCAGAACACCAAATACATCTGGGACGTTCTGCAGGCTGCGGCAATCGGTTCCACCGTGTACGCAAGACGCGTTACGGTGGAATCAGAGGTTAAGGTCGGCATGGCCGTATACCTCAACGCAAATACCCAGACATACACGCGGGCTTTGGCTCTGGCGGAAGTAGACGACAAGAACGGTGTTGTAGCGACGTCCGCAAGTGCTCAGGTTTGGGGTATCGTCGCCACAAAACATAACGCAACGCTAGCGGACATTCTGTTGTTCGGTGTGGACGATATCGACATTTCGCAGGCCACCACAGACGGTGCCCCCAAAAGCGGTACGTATTACCTGTCTGCCGCATCCCCCGGCAAACTGGTTCAGCAAAAACCTCCAGTCTCTGTCGCCGTGTTGCGACGGACACCAGACGGCAAAGTGTTCGTGCAACCGCAATTCGTCGACTATCTCGACCGGCATACCCACTACCGTTTCAAACTTCATTGTAAGCCTGCAGGTTCGCACACCCCGCCAAGTCTTGACGGGCTCCACGTAATCACAGACGGCAATTCCTTGCTGACGGGGTGGTTACCTGCGGATCATCCCGTATTTGCTGGCAAAGCACCCCCTGGTGCGGTATTCGGCTATAACTTGTCAGCACATTCCGGGCTTAGCAGTCAGTGGCCCCCAATTCCGGTAGCAAACGCTGAGCTGACATGGAACAAGGCCTTGTCTGCTGATGTCGGATTCACAGGCGTGCCGACTGGGTCAGGCGGATTGGCCGTGTTGGACAGTAACGGAATTTGGTGGATGTCCAACTGTTATGGAGACGTGCCTTGGCCCGTAGATTACGACAGCGGTAACTCTGCTTCGTATTCCGATTCGATTGGTGCAGAGTGTCCCCGGCATATCCCGATGGAAATGCTTCTGTACTTTACTAAGGTAAATTTCGCGACGGACTCCGCTGTTGTGTTGAGTTTACACAGCGGGGACGCTCGATTGAAAGTGCGGTGCTATGGAGATGCTTCACGCGAAGCGAGTACAGGCCATCTCGAACTGGATCTGGATCTAAACTTGGTCGTCAAGAATGACCAACCGGGCTACCTGGCTCTTAAGGATTTTGATTCAACCACGAGCGAGTTTAAGCGGGGACCGGTCACCGAAGGTGTGTACGCAGTTTCCAGCAACGTTAGTTTGGTCAGTACGGCCACGACAACGCGATCTGTGTCCAGCGTATCGCGTACCGTACATCACGGTTTAGTTGGAGTGTCCGTTGACCCGTCGGATACCAAAGAATTAGACGTGCAACTGGTGCGGCTGGACGGGGCGGAAGAGGCCTACTACGGGAACCCACCTTTGATGTATCTGGAGTTCCGTGCGGGCGACGAGCGGGAGTATCGCGGCAAAATCAACATACCCGCGGATCTTGCCAAGCCCGATCCGGAAATGAAACTACGCTTCTGGCTACTCGGGCGATCTGTTGGGACGTTGCCGCAACTTGAGTTCAGTTACCGGATCGTGCCGCAACCGACTGCGGTGCTGACGTCTCCTGTCACACTTCCGGACGACAGTAACGAAGTTGTGCTTACGTGCACCACCGCGGCAACGCTTGCTAGTACTAATCAATACGTGCTGGCAGAAAGCGCCGCGTTTGCGGTGGAAGCCGGTAGTACCGTGTTCTTCACTGTGCGTCGCACCGCATCTGACGGTTACGCTGGGGCCGTTGGGGTTATTCGGCAGTGCGGCATTATTGTGGCTGACTGACCAGATCTAAAAACCACTTTTTAGATCTGACCCGGAGGTTCGCTATGCGGGTCGTGTCACCTGACAGCTTGTTGCTAGTTACTTTGACGCACAACGATGATCCCAATGTCGTTGTGCTAGGTCCGTTCACTACCATCAATTCGATGGACGATAAAGTAACAGGCGAACCGTATCCGCACGGCAGAGGTAGACCAGATACGGTCTTGGTTTACTTCTGTGCGGAGACGAAAACGTGGTGGAGTACCAAAGGCCGAAGGATCATCGGTTGGACCGCACAATCAGTCGCTGAAGCCCTGGTTAACGGACACCACTTGGAACTTGCAAAAGCAAACTATGTGGTGCGTGAGTTTTCGTAGGAGACTACGGTAATGCCTATCGGTAATTGGTCACTGGAGTGGCTCAATCACAACTCGCAGCGACGCTATCCCCTAGCTGACGATGCAGAGGCTGTGGACGATACTGGCGCGTTTAAGCTGCCAAACGATTTCATCGTGTCACTCGACCTGCCCATACACGCCGGCTTAAACGTCGGTCCAGCTGGTTTCTTTATTCGCAACGTATCTGCGTATGCTGGCGGGTACGGGTTAACCCTCGCGTATCAGCCGGCAGACGCGTCTGATCCTGTCAACGTAGCTACGGCCCTAATTCCGCGACAAGGCTTCACACACAACTCTGTGTTTACGTTGGGCGGTATTAACGATTTCTCGGACACTGTAGGTAAAGTGGTTATTGGTCGCTTGGAAAACATAGACGAGCAGCCGCCGGGGTTCTGGGAGTTTTCGCTGGACAAGTCTCGTCTAGATCCAGACGCCGTTCGACCGATCATCCGCGGTGTATCCAGCATTAGTATTCTCAACGGAGATCAGCGTAGCGGACCGTACGACGGCGATATCGAGATCGCTGCGGGTACGAATATGCAGATTGTGCCAATTGTGCAGGCCGGGCAGGATACCATCTTTGTGTTCAACGCTATTTCCGGTGAAGGCACGGTGCAGGATTGTGTTTGTGAAGGTGATTCGGCCTTAACCACGCCAATCACGAAACTCAATAACGTAGCTCCTACCAACGGTGGTAACTTTACTGTCGTTGGTAATGACTGCCTGCAGGTTGAATCGATTCCCAACGGCATCTGGCTTAAGGATGTATGCTCCCAGCCGTGTTGTGGTTGTGCTGAGTTGGAGCGGATCACAACAGACCTGGGCCGATTCGCTTCCCAAGCTACGAGCGTAGACAACTTTGTGTCGCAGTTGCAGAACGTTGTGGACACCATGAACTTGGTCGTACTTGGTGCCAAGTTGAATGACCGATCTTGCATCCAATGCGAGTAATGCGAGGATTTCATGGACGTCAATGACACCGTCGCGAGAACCTCCGTAAACCAAGGACCGTCTGGCGGAACCAACTACCCGTTCAGCGAGAACACGGCGTTGGCGGGCAGCGTTCTCGACGCCTACGTGTCCTACGAGGATGTCGCTTGTGCCTTTCGTCTTCCGTTTACGCTAAGTGTTGCCGGCGATATTTGGACTGTTACCGACGCTGATACCGTTACCGTGTTCACGGGCGATACGGCAGATGCGGTTAGTCGCACCTGGGGCACACGTACGGTATGGGAATGGAAAACAACAGAAGTTGTGTTCCGTGCAGTTGTAGCCACCGGTATTGACGGCTCTGGTGTATTGGACGCGAGAACGTGCAATCGTATACCTGCACGCGTACGTTCCCTCAGAGTTGGCCTGGTGAAAGCGTCTGGGGGCTTTAAGTTTCGTGCCGGATACAACATGGCGATATCTGGCTCCTTGCCGGTGGAACCCGCCGATGGTGGGCGGTTTCGCTGTCAGATAAACATAGACGCGGTGGCGGGTGCTGGTGCTGGGCGTGTAAATGGGTGCGAGGAACTCGTACCCGTGCTACGCAAAATCAACCAACAAGGACCTGACTGTTCCGGTAACTTCCGCATAGAAGTCGATCCGTGCTTTCGGATCGGTCCTCCATTGCTCATTACGGGAAACAAGAACGAGACGCGAACAGCCATACATGCTGCGTCCGGCTTGACCTCCGACGAAGCTAAACACGCACTGCGTATGACCAGTGACTGTCAACCTTGCTGCAAGTGCGATTACTTCGTGCGTACCTATCGTGGGTTGAAACGGCAATGGGCTAAGTGGCGGGACTTGGCCGTACGGGCAGAAGCGGTCAGAGACACGTACGAACTGAATAGAGCGCGGTGGAACGTCAGCCGGGACTGTCGCATTAACAATCCTGCAAGACTGATACTCACCACGGATTCGATCTGTAAGACCGCAATCGGCGGGAGCTTCTGTAATTTCACGTCGTGCTGTTTGACGCAGCTAGAAGTGCGATACACGTTTCAACGTTACAAAAATGGATCACTGGTACCTTGGGTAAGCGGATCCGTAAACGACGCGTACATTAGTGGATCGGCGACTGATGGTGATGAACGTTACGCCCCACTGCAGTCTGGACCCGTCGTGCGGTTCTTTATGGACTACGCTAACCCGCAAGATTCCACAGTAACAAAGTTCAAATTCTGCACAACGGACTGTCAATCGGACGAATCGCTTGAAGTTACTATGTCTGTGCACATACCGGATGCTGCAGGGAATACAGAGTCGGGTGATCCTTGCACTATGGCCGAAGTGCAACCGCCAGAATGGTTAACAGATATCTGGGATTCCCAAGACGTCCCGGCAACACCAACTGTTCGCGCGTTGTTGGTGAAGACGGCAGCGCTTAATCCGCTACAGCCGCGATTCAATTGTGAGTGCTAGGAGACTACGGTAATGCCTGTACGGAACAGTCACTGGTATAACGCAAACGAGGGGCGAGCCTACCCGATCGACGACGCGGCTACGTGCGAAGACGATGCAGGGCGGCACCTGCCCTCGGATCTTATTGCGGATATCAGTCTGCGATGGCCTTCGACGTTAGGGCGGTACGCGTTCATAACGGCTGTTGCCAATACACCTTTGTTGACCACAATTACTATCCAGGCGGCAGACGAGCCGGACGCGGTAAGTAGCTTCACACCTCTTGCTGTAATCAGTGCGCGTAAGCCCATAACCCATGGCCGCGTACTTCCGTTAGTCTCGCAAGTGGCCGGGGTAATGGGTTGGATTGTTTTCGGAGCCGGCGTCGTAAACGGTACATATGCTGGGCGTTTCTCTTCGCCACGGCAGAGTCGACTGACTGCAAGAGCCGCCAGAGCCTATCGGCAGTTACCTGTATGGTCCCTAAGTGCCGCGAATATGTCGGAGCGGCTAACCGGGGTAGTTACCCTAAAGGCTACGGCTCCCCTGGCTATTGCGAAAGAGGAACGTTTCCTGGACGGAGCCGCACGGGACTGTATCGTGGTGCGGCTTGCAGGAGATGACGGTGCGGAGGGTTTTCCGGTACCGCCAGCCGCCGCAGACATTTCTGGCTACAAACCGACCAGCATATTTCAACAATTCGCCGGTCCGTGTGCAGGACGCCCAGAATCTAATACGTGCGGTTGTCCCGAGCCGATCGAGTTTATTAACGCGGTTCCTCCCGATTGCAACGGTGTGACTACGCTGGAGTTTCGCGGATGTGCCCAGGTGGCGGAAGTTACCGACGCTCCTGGCGTTGCCGTGGCTTGCGAGCTGGGTCTGGTCGATGCGTGTTTGCCTGCACAGATTCCGTCAAGCGAAGGTTTGCTACCAAGTGAGTACGAACCGACAAACGTTCCGGTACCTCCAGATATCCCAACGCCGCCGGTAGAGCCGCAAGAAAGTGCCTCGTACGAGGCGAACGGTGAGCTTCCGTACTTGGCATGTTTCTCAGGGGGTCTGGGCGAACTGGGTACAGCCGTCGGTGTCTGGACCTTTGTTGCGGACGATAGTCTTACTGCGATATGCCCGCCGACGTACATCCCGCACCCGGTATCTGTGTCACTGTCGGCTTCAGCTTCAGCATCGTTATCGACGGATCTGGTGCCTATTCCGTCGATTGGCGCGTACAGGGCTGCAACAGCCGCAAGCCGCAACGTGGCCCTATACGACGTGGACATTACTACGGTATACCGTCGAGCCGTTACAGAAGTTAAACTACTACAAGGGCCAGTCGGAGCGAAACAAAACGCGCAACTCGTCATCAATTACCGTGCGCATACCTCGATACTTAGTCAGAGCGTCTACTTCGCTGCGGAAGTCGACTACGACACGCAAACGTTTCGGTTGCTGCGATTCAACGGTACGACCCTGCAGATCGTTGCACCCGCTTCGGTAGTTGCCCCCGGCATTCAGCTGGGTAAGTGGTATCGGATCACGTGTACCGTGCTCCCCGGTGTAGTCGCTGGTTCGATCAACCTCTCAGCGAGACTAGAATCCATAACTGACGTAGGCGTTACGGACGTGTCGTTGTCTGTAGATGTTTCCAACTACCAGCCCGCCGATGGTAAGTTCGGCATTGGGACCAATCGTGCCCTTGCCGAATTTGCGTATCTCCAAATTACGGAGGCCAGTTGATGGCGGAACGTATCTTATTTCCGGAGTGGCGAAAACAGAACGACACGACCAAGTATCCTTTCTCGGGAGCTGCGACGCTTATAAACGCAGCGAATCGGGTCATTACGGAAGGTACGTTTCTAGATGCAGCGCTCTACCCAATCGGTAACGCGGTCGGATTGCATCTGACAAAAGTTGTCGTTGGCTTTCAGCGCGTGACAGTTTTTGTAGGTACATTAGCTTCTCCGGAAATGGCTAGTGGTAGCTTCGATCTTGTTTCTCCTGCGGATCAAGTTTCGTTGCTCGACGCTTATGGACGCCCAGCGGGCGTTCTCGTCAGTGAAGGGCGACGCCTAGGCTTGTTTCAGTCTTGGGGTGTAGGTACGCACGAGTTCTTGCCGCAGGATACAGAGTTCTGCGCTTCTTGCGTATTTCCTACCCCGGAAATTGGGGTGCGAGGGATCCGGCTAGAAACCGGCGAATTGTTTGTGGGAGACGTGTGGTTAGTCGGGGACGACGGTGTGGTATTCAGTGAAGAGACTGTGACAGTTCCCATAGCGGGAACTTGTCAGACCCGAGACGTTCGGCAGATCCGCATGGATGTCGTTGGCGACCCGCTGTTTCGTAGACGCCTGTGCCAACCTAATAACCTTTTCCAAACACCTAAGTTCGTAAAAAAGCTCCGCGTAGTTGGACCGAACATGGACTTCTCCCTGTTCCCGGACAGCAGTGGGAGCATCAACATTTCGGTGGCTAACGACCTTGCGGCTGATACTGTGCTCAGAATTGTAAATACAGCCGCAGGGATTGAGATAGGTGCCGTAGGGTCCGTTACGGACGTGTAAATCTAAAAAGTGGTTTTTAAATTATGGCCAGTCCTTCCTTCTTTAACGAGAACGAAAACCGCAGTTATCCGTTTGCCCCTGGCGGTGTGCTTCCGCCGGAGGCCGCGGTCGTGGACGCTGGTTTCGTTCTAGGCCCGAAAACGCGATTCAAAACGGGTGTCGACACGTTGCAACTGGCGAGGATTCGGCGGCAAAGCGACTATTTCTATTTCGACTTTACTAGCAGTGCTCCAGAACTCTTTGGGCTGTACCTTACGTTCTCACGGCACATTACTGACTCGGATTTCTCCACAGAGTTTACGGATTCAGGCACCGTCGGGTTCTCGGCTTCGAGCCTGTCTGGCAGTATCGACGATACGCCACAAGAGTGCGATGAGCCGTTATGGGCTGGCTTCCTCGTAACAGGTCGAACGCAAACCCTTGCAACACTGTTACCGGCGGACGGAGAGATCACGTACTCTGCAGAGGTCGAGCCGGCGTTGCTGCAGAATCTCGCCGAAAGCTTCGTCGTTAAACTCGCTATCGCAAACGACGACAGGACTCGCGTGCAACCACCAGAAGGTTGCGGAGAAATCAGTAGCGACGAAAACATAACGTACGTGCGGTCCAACTGCATCACCAAAGATATTGCAATCCATCCTGGCTATAACGCAAACGTCAGACAAAGCAGCATAGATAATTCCATAACGCTCGGTGCGGCTGTTGGTGACGGTGCAGGACAGCCATGTGCCCCTGTACCCGTATACGTCGGAGAATCTCCCGCAGCCGGCAGTACTCTGCTGGAAGGTGGCCTTCGGTGTAACGAAACAATTCGAACGATTAACGGAGTGGGCGGGCCACAGTTAAATCTGATTGCCGGGCGGGGTGTCACTATCACGAGCGACCCTGCGGACAACCGGGTCATCGTGAACGTAAACATGAGCGGTCTAGCCCTATGCTTCGACGCTGTCTCGTCGCGGTCGGAAAGCTGCTAAAAGGAGAAACCAAGGATGGCCGACAACGACCTAGCGTTTGACACAGAAAAGTGTCCCGTTGCCGCGGTGACGCGTATTCCGCCTTGTGAAAATTTGTTGCGTGACCCTCGAATCAGTGAACCACCGGATCCTATTACGGATTGCGTAGACGAGCCTTTGTCTATGCCGGCGGAACCGCCATGTCCCCAAATTACTACGGGCGGCAGCGGTTTGACTTACGGAGGTACGGCAGAGTGCAATCCACCGGAAATGGTATTCACGGTAACGCAGGGCGTGTGCTGCGATTTCAGTTTCGACCTGTCACTCAACCTACCATGTCCAAAACCTTCTCCGGCGTATCCGGCTGCAGCAAGCGTTCCATTCACAGATGGTCCTAGTACGCTGGCCTATGGGTTCAGTACCGTAACGTGCGAGCCTAACGCGGACACGGACAATCCGTGCGATTTTACGTTGTCTCTGGACATGGAATTACATTGTCCCCAATTGACTGTAGCGTCCGGAGCAACCACGACGAAACCTGTGTCGTTCGGTACAGGCTCGCTGGTATTTTCCGTTACCAAAGTTGCCGACTGCGACTGGGACTTTGATCTGGACGTAGATGTGCCCTGTGCGGACATAACGCCTACCAGCACGACAACGTCTTCAGTAAGTTTTGCAGGCGGCGGTACGAATACCGGAACGCTTTCTTACCTGTTCCACAAAGGGGCTGACTGTAACTACGACCTGGACATCGATCTGGATACGCCGTGCCCCGTAATAACACCTACGAGTCCTAGTACGAAACCCGTAATCTTTGGCACGGGAAATCAAGGATCACTAACCTACAACTTCGCCAAGACCGGCTGTGATTTCGACCTGGACATTGACTTTGAGGCACCGTGTCCGCAGCTTACCCCGATATACCCGACAACCGCATACACAGATACCTACCTGACAATCACCTACGGATTCACGGCTGGTGCGGATTGTTCTTGGGACCTAAGCCTGGACGTAGACTTTACGGCACCGTGTCCCGACATGTTGCCAATTGCTTCCACGGCTGTAACAGCAACGGAGATTACGTCTGGAGCACCTAAACTCTACTTCTACTTCATTAAAGCAGAAGATTGCGAATGGACGCTCGACATAAGTTTTGAGTACTTATGTCCTACCTTTACGCCAGCCACGCCCAAGAACGTGTATGTCGGATTTGCTGCCGGTAGTCAGGGTCTGCTCACATATTCGTTCACAAAAGGAGACGGCTGCGATTTCGACTTGGACATTACGTTAGATGTGCCGTGTCCAGCCATTGGCCCTAATTCGGCGCAGTACGTGTATTTCTACACAGCACCAGGCGGGCAAGCGTACATATCGTGGTACTTCACTAAAACCGATTGTGACTATGACCTCGTAATCGATGGGGACTTTCCAGCTGCTTCCTGCCCGGTTATGGTCCCTAGCACGGCTACCTACGTATATCTATACACAGCAAACGGCGTGCAGGGGTACATCAGCTATCGCTTCGAACTCACTGCAGATTGTACCTGGACACTAACACTTGACGCCGTTGTGCCGTGTCCCCACATTATTCCGCAGACGGCGACCTACATCTACTACTACACGGCAAACGGTGTGCAGGGCTACCTGCGGTATTACTTCATCAAGTCGGCAACGGATTGTGAGTACGAGCTACGGATTACTTCCGTGGTGCCGTGTCCTCACATTATCCCACAGACTGCTACGCACGTTTATTACTACACGGCGAACGGTGTGCAGGGATACCTGCGATACTACTTCATCAAGTCCGCCACGGATTGCGAGTACGAGCTACGGATTATTTCAGTCGTACCTTGCCCGTACATCGTTCCGCAGCTTGCCACCTACGTGTACCTGTACACTGCGAACGGCGTTCAAGGCTATATTCGGTACTTTTTCGATAAGAACCCAGTAGAGTGTGATTACGAACTTCGTATCACTGCAGATGTGCCGTGTCCTTACATTGCCCCACAGATACCGACCTACGCGTATTTCTCGTGGGGCAGCGGCGTTCAAGGGTATATCCGATACTACTTTGAAAAGAACGTCACAGACTGTGATTACGAGTTAAAACTGCTGGCATCTATGCCCTGCCCGTCCCCGGTTATAGACGACATTTTTGTATCCGCGGAACAGTTGCCGTGCGACACCGATCCGTACGTTAACGTGACGATTGACATAACGGACTGCTTACATTGGACGTTTAATTTTGATTTTGGAATACCCGCAGGGTGTCAGGGATACCAAGGTGCGTCGGGTTCTGGGTCAGGTTCCGGATACCAGGGATACCAAGGGTATCAAGGGTATCAAGGGTATCAAGGGTATCAAGGGTATCAAGGGTATCAAGGGTATCAAGGGGCGGGAGAACCGGGTTATCAAGGATACCAAGGATACCAAGGGTATCAAGGGTCCGGTGGCCTTGGTTATCAAGGGTATCAAGGGTATCAAGGGTATCAAGGGTATCAAGGAGCGGGAGAACCGGGTTATCAGGGCTACCAAGGATACCAGGGATACCAAGGGTCCGGTGGACCTGGATACCAAGGCTATCAGGGATATCAGGGATACCAAGGCTATCAGGGATACCAAGGCTATCAGGGATACCAAGGCTATCAGGGATATCAGGGACCACAGGGCGACTGCACTAACTGTCCTGGTCAGCCCTTAATGCAGGCACCAGCTACGAATGTCGTGCGGATCGCCACGGCGGATACGCAAACTTACGAATACGGTATTGTCTCCCCGGTGACGATGCCAGAGTCACGGATAGACGAACAGATCACAATGTTCGATACAGTGAAGAAAGGCGACGTATCCACCATACGCGTACCGATAGACCCCACGTATTTGGCCGCATGCCAAGACCAGACGGTGGAAGTGGTATCGATCGTCTGCAATAGTGCGGCCGTAACGGGCGGGTGGGTCGAGGGGGACGTTGTCGTTGTGGAAGTTTCCCCGCTTGCACGCGATGTAACGAAAACCGTGGTACGGCTATCCGGGATGGAGCGAGGTAAAACTCAGCGGTACCGCGGACCTACTGATGCAGAGCTGGCTTGGATCGAAACGACCCTGGCCGGGGTGCAAGGTCCGCTGGACTTCAATTATTGACGAGAATCCAGTACAGTGCCCCGCATCTTATTTCGGCACTGTTGCGAGGCTTCTATGTTACTTAGCGTATTTACGCCCACACACAATCCCACGTACCTGTCTGATGTTTGGATGTGTCTTAAAGCACAAGCGTACACAGAGTGGGAGTGGGTGGTGGTCCCAAACGGGAATATGACAAAAGAGATCACGGCATACTTAACGCAGCTGGTCGCAGGAGATCGAAGAGCTCGGATTGTCGAAGCCCCCGCGTCTCTGCAGGGTGTGGGAGCCCTGAAACGGTTTGCTTGCGACCAGTGCCACGGTAAAGTGTTTGTTGAGTACGATCACGACGACTTGATTACTGAGGACTGTCTGAGTAGCGTTGCCGCGGCTGTCACAGCGTCAGGAGACGCCTCGACGTTCGTCTACTCGGACAGTGTCAGTATCTCTTTCACAGGGGAAAGCCAGGCGTTCCTTAAAGAATTTGGCTGGGAGCATTATACGTGGGAGTACAAAAACGTAAATTACAAAGTCAACCGGCACCATAGTCCGACGCCGCGGGCTCTTTGTGAAATTCTGTACGCTCCCAATCACGTACGAGCTTGGACCCGCGAAGCGTACCGAGCCGCTGGCGGGTACAATCCGAATATGCCAGTAGGCGACGATCACGACTTGCTGGTGCGGACGTATCTGGCTGGTGCCGTTTTCGTGCGAGTACCGCACCCGCTATACATTCAACGCTTCGGCAAAGACAATACAAGTCTGCGAAACCTTGGGCAAATCACAGAACTAAGTCGTGCAACACGAGATCGCAATCTACACAAGCTTGTGCATACCTGGTGTCGTCGGAATGCGCTGCCTATGTTCGACCTAGGTGGAGCCCATAACGCCCCTGCAGGTTTTCAGCCCATAGACATCCACTTGCCTGCGAATGATCCGTTTTGCGGGGACGTTTTTCAAGTTCTGCAGACAGCCATCCCTAGTAATTCAGTTGGATGCTTTCGCGCTAGTGATTTTCTAGAACACGTGCCGCCCCATCGCGTAGTAGAACTGATGAACCTGCTATATGATCGATTGGTACCTGGCGGATACTTGCTCACGCATACGCCGGCTGTTTGCGACAACGATGGTAAGGTAGGTCGCGGAGCTTATCAAGATCCGGACCATAAGAGCTTCTGGTCAAGTAACAACTTCTGGTACTACACAGATCAAGAATACGCCAAGTACCTAAACGGTGCAGTGAAGTGTCGTTTTCAGACTATCCGTGTCTTCAATTACTACCCAAGCGACTACCACAAACAAAATCTCATCCCGTACGTTCTGTGGGACGGAATGGCTCTAAAGTTTGACGCTGTCCACTACTACCCAGGCCCACGGAAGATATAACATGGCGTTTGAATTTCCTGCATTCGTAGCGGGCTGGCTCTACCCGGCAGAAGGCGAAACATTACAGAGACTAGCGATAGGTAAAACCGTAGTGGAGATCGGTTCGTTCAAAGGACTCAGCACGATCGTAATGGCTCGGGTAGCCCGTACGGTGGTCGCAATCGATCCATTCGACCAGTGTGAAGTAACCAACAGGCGAGATACGTTTCCAGTGTTTCGTGAGAACATCCGGGAACACAGCGTGGAGGGAAAAGTGGTGCCCATTGTGGCGACATCCGGGCAGGTGTGCCCGCTGCTTCAACGCGGGGCGTTTGACTTGGGCTTCATAGACGGCGAGCATACGTATCAGGCTGTGTGTGCGGATATCTCGTACATGGCTCCTTTAATAAAACCTGGTGGCGTTTTGGCATTCCACGATTACGGGCATCCAGAGTTCCCGGGTATTGCTCAGGCCGTAGATGAATGGAGAAAACACAGAAGATTTGAACTCGTTAACACGCTTGCCGTGGTCTACCTATGAAGAAACACACGATTATCCTGCACAACCATTGGGCATTGGGCGACACCGTATGTCTGTCTGCGCTTGTCCGAGATATTCAGCGGGCATACCCCAATCAGTACGAAATACAAATGAGTGGGCATTACGCAGGGGTTGCTTGGCTCAATAACCCACACTGCACGAAAGCTCCGAAAAGCCCCACAGGACAGCTGGTTGAGGTTGAATACGGTAACGGCATTAACGCTTGTAACGCTGGGGACACTGCACCTAAGAAACACTTCCTGAGCTGGTTCCACCACAGTTTCGAACAGCTAACGGGGATGGCCGTGCCGGTAACTGAACCCAAGGGCGATATTCACCTAACGCCCAAGGAACTAAGCAATAAGCCCACTGGCCGGTATTGGGTCGTTGTAGCTGGCGGTAAGATGGACATGACGGCTAAGGTATGGGCCGCAGGATACTGGCAACGGACCGTAGACATCCTTGCCAGCATGGGTATTCGTTGTGTGCAGGCCGGCGGGGATTTCGACAGGCATTTCCACCCTAAACTAGAACGCGTTGAACAGCTCGTAGGAAAGACACGCAGCGAAAGAGACTTCTTTGCTTTAATCGCCGGAGCCGAAGGGGTCATATGCGGCATCACTGCGGCCATGCACATAGCAGCAGTGTTTGATAAACCTTGTGTTGTCATCGCCGGGGGGCGCGAAGCCCCTTGGTGGGAAGCCTACACCAATTGCTACGCTCCCGCATCTTTCGGTCCCACATGTTCTCCAGTTAAAGTGGAGCATGCGTTTCTTCACACAATCGGACTGTTAGATTGCGGTGTGGGTAATTTGGACCGTGGATGCTGGCGGAATCGGGCTGTCCCTGTGGAACAGGGCGACTTGATCGAGCCGAAGAAGATCCGGAAGCTGTGTAAGCGTCCCGTTGAGATCGGTTTACAGATGATCCCGGAATGTATGCGTATGATCACGCCGGATCATGTCGTGGAGGCCGTTATGCTTTATTACGAGAAAGGGTACCTGCCACCAATTGGGGCGGTCAAAAAGACTTACAGCTTGCCGATCGTTCCGGAGGGCACAAACGAGCCGGAGCCCCCTCCGGAGCAAAAGGCGGATCCGCTGAACTTAGGCGAGGCCCCACCACTGCACTGGAACCCGGATTGGAATAAAGCTTTACCCAAAACGGCGGTACCCCGGGTTGGTGAACCACCGAACTTCGCTGCTTTGGATCATCCGTACGTAGGGGGGAAGTTTACCTTATTTGTCTTAGGCTACGGGGACGACGTGGCACTACTCGAGCGCTGCATCGGTTCCATTCTAGACACGTGTCCTCGGCACCGTTACGACCTTCGCGTAGCCCTCAATCAACCCACAGCCAGAACGCATTCTTTCGTGAAGAGCTTGGGGGATATCGTGACGAAGGTGTATGTGGATACGGGGGCCAGACGCAAATACCCGGCGATGCGTGAGATGTTCTGGGACGACACTTGCCCCATAGCCACGCCCTATCTATGTTGGTTTGATGATGACAGCTGGTGTCGCAAAGCCGATTGGATGGTTCGGTTAGCTGATACGATCAAAGCCAATCACGGACATCAGGGTCGTCTCTACGGTGCCTGGCACTTCCACGATTTGATGGGGATAAAGCGGCAAGGGGCAGCTAGAGACCAGTGGTTCAAGTCTTCTACCTGGTGGCGGAAGCGACCGTTATACACTGGTAACGGGCAAAGACTGGCCCCAAATGGAAGCCAGATCGTATTTGCCTCTGGTGGGTTTTGGGCCTTGGCTACACACGTAATGCGAGAAGCTGATATTCCCGATACGCGTTTGAATCATAACGGGGGAGACATTACAATCGGATGTCAGGTTACCCAGGCCGGATATAAAGTGGTGAACTTCTCGCCAAAACCAAACAAAGAAATCATTGCTTGGAGCGACTCTCCTCGCAGAGGATACAGGGAGGACTTCCCGTGGGCGTAGCCAGTCGAATCGGTAAGCCGTTCGTACTCACCTATCTGAATACGCACCAGCTGATCGCCATGCCAGACTTCTGGGAAGCGAGCCCTCCAGTGTTTCGGGATGCGTTTAAGGCAGAATGTACTGCGGCCATTGCAAAGGTGTCCCCAACGGGGTGCTGTACAGAAACCCTAGGTGCGGTGATTCGCCCTGTGCATGATAAGATTTGGGACTGGATCGCCCAAAGCAAGGATCGCGGGGCGTCTATTGATTGGGCGATTGATTTCATAACCCTTAAACGTGGCTACCGGCCACAGCCCATTGAAGTGTACTATAGAACTGTGCAGGGAACGCCGCAAAAGTTCGTTATCTAGACGGGGGCCAAGGATGGGTCGCCAATTAAAAATAGTGAAGAGCCAATTGACCGAGGTTAGCTTCGATCGGTTGGGTGCGTTTCGCCTTCGGGTGGACGTTAGCGATCCGGAAGGCACCGGAACGGATCCAAACGTGTTTCTGTATAATCTCCTTCCTGTTAATCCTTACAATCAGACCCGTTCTGCCGACTTCATGGCTGTAGCCAGCCCGGTTGACCTGGAAGAGTACCCTGTCGGGCAACCAGACGACCGCACAGCTTTCCCTATCTTCCGCTTAAACTACGTAGAGCTAGACTTTCGATCTACGGAACAGGCAGAAGAGACCTGGTCGAGTATTGTGGCAGAGATCGACACCCTGATAAAGACACTCAACCGTATGGACGTCCTGGTGCCCGTAGTGGAACTACGGTTAGGGGACGTTCTGGAGATAGGTTCGTCGGAATCTGGTAGTGATTCCACATCTTCCAGCGTATAGGAGACCAAGCCATGGCGGATGCTCCGCTCAAACGTAAATTGGTAGTATTGGAGGACGGGGCTCTAACGGCTATGGCCCTTAATCCCGAACTAAGAGCCGAATTCCCTGCATTGGCCCCGCTTGCCCGGATAGCCAAAACGACGCAACGTGCTGGGTGCGGTAGTTGTGGCAGAGCCGGGCAAGAAAAGGCCCTAGTTTTCCAGCAGGTTAAGCAGGCCTTGGCGTCTATGGACGCCGCAAAGAAGCGTAAGCTTAAAGAGCACCTGAATGCCCAGTCTGTCCGTATCTTGTACCGTAACGCCATGGGTAAACCCCAGGAACTGACCTTTTAACGCAGCACGTCCCCGGGGTCCCATAGCCACACCCCCGAAGGCTATAAAACCCCCATTTCTAGACCCCCCTGTAGCGGCAATTACAGGGGGGTCTTTTTACCTAAATAATGCCCTAAAACGCGTCATAATACATGAGTTGACGGCTAGCTTTTAGCCGTTATTACCCTTGTTCCTAGGCACTACTGCCAACCCAAAGGAAAGTATTATGTCCCTGTTCAAATCATTCGGCGATGCTGCTGTTCCAGAAATCAAGCCATTTACCGTTCCCGAGAACGCCACGGTAGAAACGCTTATTGAAATGTATCGGGCTTTGCTCGAAACGGCCCAAACCGTCAAAGACGCTCGGATTGATCCACGAGCCTGGATTTGTCAAGCCACTAACATTCGGCACGACCTGCTAGTGGAGTTTTACTTCAGCCACGTAGTCGATGTCCAATGTGACCTGCTGCGGGCCGAACGATTCAAAGCTTTGGATCCAACCCCAACACCAGAAGAACTGGAAGCTCAAGAACAAGCCCGTTTGGCGGATTTACGTGCAGCTCGCGAAAAAGAGTCTGCAGACCTTAAGGCACGGTGGGCGGCAGAACGAGAAGCCAACCGTGGATGGTTCTCACGTCTGTTCGGGAAGAAGTAAGTAAGACAGGAGGTCTTTCATGAATCCCATTACAGCTTTACAGGCCTATCGGCGTTATTGTGCGGACGTATACCGGCTGGAGCTATTAGCCCGACCCGAGCAATGGTTGCTTCGCAACGGGCATTTTCTTCTTGAATCCGATTATCAGAAATTCGTTCAAGTTGCTTCGATGATGCGAGTCAATCGCATCATCACACTCCGGACATTTGTAAATGACCTGGAGTGGTCAGTTAATCGCGATAAGGTCTGGGAATCGGAGTACCAGACTTCACAAAAAAGACCAAGTGTTTTTAAACGATTACGTTCTTTACTGGGAGTATGACATGAGCTTGAGCAAAATCGAAAACGCAAACGAACTCGACACCTCTTTGATCGTTTGCGACATGCGGGATGGTACGTGGGTATTTGCTGCAGATTCAGACGGTGCACTTACGCGAGTCTGTGCTTTGAAAGACGCGAAATGTGCGGACTTCCTGAAAGGCTACCAAAGCTACCTGGATACCGTGGTAGAAATTGACAACGCGATGAGTCCGGAAAGTTGGTTGGCAGATAGCAAGTTTTCGGCAGATATATGGGACGCTGCCGAAGTTAAAGCGTTCACACTCGCCGGGACCAAGGCATTACGCGCTTGGCAAGATCTTAAAGTAGGCACCCCAAACACCGAGGCTATTATGAGTACGACTGTGACCACCGTTACGAAACAAGACAACACAAGCAAAACCGAAGCTTCCGCAGACACCAGCACGCAGCTGCAAGCGGTGACTACACGGGTAGAAGCAATCAAGGAGGAAATAGTACAGAAACGAGTTTCGGACATAGCCGCTTATGCGGTTCTGTCGTTGCCCGTATGGTTGACTCTTGGCGGAGTGCTAGGAGCCCAGATGAAGCTGTTGGATGCTTTCTGGCTGTTCCTCGGGTCCATGGCATCTTTGTTGATGATCGGGATACCGCTGAAACAAGCTATCGAAAATCGGTTATTTGCCGCCTTGAACGGCAAAATCTGGTCTGAGACGAAGTACGCGGTTTTGGCCGTGTTTCTTCTGCTTGGATCTTTGGGCATGATCATAGCAAAACCCGCAGAACAGAACGTATTGGTCTGGATAATCCTGACAACGTTGCTGCTTTCTAGCGTCGTGTTGCGTAATGCAATCATGAATGTACGGTTGGAGAAATACATAGAATCTAATAAGTAATGTCGGTTAGAGCACGGCCTCCCCTGCCCGGGGAGGCTTGTGCTTTTTTTTTTTACACGTTTGCAACTGATCACTCTATTACTGGAGCTAAAAATGGGTAAGTTTTTCTCGCGTGAAGCCTTTATGGCGATGCAAGAGTTGGCAAAGAAGTACGGACATACTTGGGGACACACCCCGTTGGACGCGATTGAAGGTGAACTGACTGTGGAGAAAGTAGCCGACGCTACTAGGGTCAGCTACGCTAGCAAGCCTCAGAACGTTGCGATCGGTATTCTGGCTCCTACGTTAGCGGAAGGCCTTTGGGCTCCCGGTGCCTTGGAGCATACAACATACGGAGGAGGAACTGCTTGGAGCGTGGAAGAATACGATGATGCGTTACGTCTACGCAGTGATATTTACAGGCTTTTCGAGGATAAGCGGATACTTGTGTTGCGGTTAGCTGTATCCGCCGGTACAGGGCTGATTCCGTACGTGTCGTCACAGGTAGAGATCGCGGAGAACTGTGATTTCTATCCGCGACATGTGCTAACGTGTGTCAACAATATGCACGTTTTGCTTACTGGGGCGTTCCGTAAACGGCAGGCGTACGACGGCGGGCGAAAAGCGATCGCCGATTTGATGGAGCACATTTATCAGTGCCTTATGAGTCACCCACAAAGGGTCGATGAGGCGAGAGCGGTACTCGATAAACATGCCGTGGCGGAACAGGAAGCGCAAGAAGCTGAACAGAAGGCGAGAGCTTTGCGGCACAAGGCAGACAAATTGCGACGTAAAGCCGACTCTTTGCTACAAATGCCGGAGTCGATTACGGTACGAATCTAAAAACCACTTTTTAAATCTAACTTACTCTTGGAGACTTTTATGTCTGACGATTCACCGACTTTAACCATGCCGGTTCTGCCTCTTGTCCAGATTGCGAAGAACTTGGCGTTATTTGCTCACCGAGATCAGATGTACGGCGACCGCCCGTACAGCTACCACTTGGAAGCAGTTGCAACACTAGCAACACGCCTTGGGGCCTCGGAAATAGTGATAGCGGCAGCGTGGTTGCACGACACCTTGGAAGACACTACGCTGCCTAAGGAAAAAATAATCGTACACGTCGGACACGAAGTGGCGGACCTCGTGGAGGAGCTAACGGATCCGGTCGATATCATCGTAGGATCTTCAACGCATTTCGACAGACTATCGCGAATATCGCCAAGCGGAAAACAGTTAAAGCTGTTTGACCTGGCGGCGAATATGGCGGCATGTGCCGAAGACGGAAACGACTACTTAATCGGGTATGCCAATAATTTTACAGCATATCGTGACGCCTTGATGGATGGACATTGGGGACCTGCAGGCGAAGCCGTGTATAAGTCAATCTACCTGGGCATGCTCACAGGTAAGGCCGGTAAAAACAAGTTCGGGTATTGGCGAGCTGGGCCAAAGGTTAAAGACGGGCTAATCGTGGCATTGGACCCGGTATATGAGTTGTATGCCCCTGACGCAGACCGAGGACCAGAATAATATGAACGTCCAGTTAAAGTATGTCGCGACGATTTACTCCGGTTACCTGTTTCGAGAAGCGTTTCGCGAGAACGTTGACGGGAACGCCAGAGTGATTCGCATTCGCGACCTCGACCCGATAAAAGGAATCGCTGTCGCCACGGTAGCTCGGGCTGACGTGGCGAACATCGATCCGCATCAAGTGCAAAGGAACGATGTCCTGCTCGTTGCCCGCGGCGAGCGAAAATTTGCGGTGTTAGTTGAAGCGGATCTGGAAAATACCGTGTGTTCTGGAGAAATCCTCGGCATACGGTTCGGACCTAAAGTTGATCCTGCTTTCTTCTGTTGGTATGTGAATCGGCCCAACTTCGCGAACGTGCTTTCGTCGTACGCCCAAGGTACGTACGTAACTACGCTATACAAGCATGATGTCGAGCATCTGTTTATCGACGTACCTGAGCTTGCCGTGCAGCAGAGAATTGGAAAGCTGATGCAGCTCCACAGACGTTTAGTAGAAACTGAAGCCCGCAGAATGGCTCTGCGAGAAGAATACATGCAAGCCGTAGCCCATCGCCTTTTTAAAGGTTTACCCCTAACAGACGAGAAACCAGACAATGACCACGGAACTAGTAAAGACGGAAGCCAGCGTGGCGAAGAATCAGCCTCAGTTTGTGAACCCGCTGATGATTGATGTTACAGGCGATCGTATTGATGCCGTCATCAACGATCTAATTGAAACGGCTCTCGGGACCGTGGAGAGCGAGATGCACCGCATTGCGAGAAGAAGGCAGGTAGCTGCAGCGATCCGCGGTATCCGTGCAGCAAAGGAACAGCTGGACGGACTTACGGAAGCAGACGCGGCATTGGGTATAGTGGGGCCGTTTATTGAAGGGCTCCGCAGCGATCTTGATACCATGTTCCGAACGTTAAATCCGGATGCTGAATTGGAAACGATTCAGCAGGCAATCGAAAGCTTGGTGGGACCTTACGCGACTAAAATGGATAGTAAGCGTACGCCCCGCAAACCAAAGTAACTAGGTGGCTAATCGTACGTTACCCGAAACGATTAGTCGCCAAAACCAAATAAAGTTGCGTGTTGCTTCGTGCAATGCGGTGTCCGTCTGGAGTTAATCCAAGACGTTAACCCGTGTAGCACGAAGCAACCGTATCCGCTAAACTAGCGGTCGCTTGGGAATTCACGCTTTTCCTTATGTATCAGAGGTTTTTGACCATGTTGTTTGTTGTACCTAATGCCTGCGAGTTTTCGCCGGATAACAGCCGCTGCACGATCGTCGTTGAAAGTGATTGCACCGGTGCTAAACTTCGCGACGCATTTACGGATCTAGAAGGGATGGAGCCAATCCACATGGCACAGCAATACGCTGCGTCGCGTGGTTGTCCTTCTTTCGCCGTGAATGGGACCCCCACACATCCGTACGCAGTTAACGTCAACGGCGTAAGTCTGGAACAGGTACGCGGCCCACAAAACGAGCCATTGCCGCAGACGCATCCTTTGATGCAACCGGCAAAATACCGCAAAGACATCCCGTTGAGTAAAACTTTCCGATGACATCGAAAGACCTTGCAGCCCTTTTGCCCACGCTAGACCGTCTGAATCTGCGAGTACTTCTACACACGGTACTGAACATAAAGACGGAAGAAGAGCTACAGCATATTACACCGACACAGGCCATCAAAGCTGGCCTGTGGGAGTTTATGCGGGCAATCGGTTTTGTGACAGACGGACAAGCCCGTCTGGTGTTAGACTGGTTATCGCCGATTCTGGATAATGTCATACCCCAGTTCTCTGCAGATCACGCCACCCTTCCTGTTCTCCACTTAACATTTGCAGAGCAGCGATGGGTTGGCTTCTCTTCTAAGCGAACGTGGTATGACATGCTATTCAACACGCAGACGGAAGAGTTGCCAGAGCCTGCAGTACTGCTGGTCGTGTGTGACGTCACGGCATTGTACTTGCGGCAATGTGCCTGGCTAAAGAAACTGAAAAAGGAAGACGGAGATGCCAAGTCTTGACATTATGCCCGCAGCACAAGCGGCAATGAAACCCAGAAGTAACTCCGCACAGGCAACGCGGGCATTGTTGCAAGACCGGGATACCTTCGGTACAGTTCTTCTTATTATCGCGGTGGATTGCTTCGGAACAGAGTGCCTCAGCGCTTCCGAGGATAAGCACCGCGGCCCTTGGCACGCTACCACCTTTCGCCAGGAATTAGAGCAGAAGTTCGGAGTACAGATACCGCAGTGCAACATTGACAAGCTAATGGCTGCGGCATCTATCATCACGTCCGATATGTTTTTCAAAGACGTGCACGCGTTCATCCAGCTAGCCAACATACTGGCTGGTGACGAATTCGACCCGCTTACGTGGGAGAAAGCAGATACGGTCGAATGTGCGTGGGCTATTACAGAAGCATTGCTGCTAGACCCTCCGGGACACGAAAACAGTGAGCCCTTCTCGGACGATATCCGACACTACATTGCCGCAGTATTACAGGACGAGGGATTCGTAACGCCACCGGATGTATTAAAGATTGCTGTCGGTGCCGATATCTCTGAAAGGGTAAACTACGATTTCTCGGATGATCCTGATTTGTTTCAGGGCATATACGCTAACCAGAAGTCCAAAACAGAAGACGTCGAAATCTCGCTGCTAGATGCTTTGACGGATCTAAAAACACAACTTAGTGTCCTATCCCTAGATACGGGAGACACGAGCGAAGTCGGAAAGCAGCTCGATCGTTTACTCGAAAAGTATGCACACAAGTATCCACGTTCTCCAGGTCCGGAGAACGTTCTTAGCTAAGGAGACGACATGGCCGCAGACACGACGAAAGATACCTTTTCTGACGTAGTTTCCATTTTCCACACAGCGAGACAAGCCGCGAATTGGGGAGATCAAAGCAGCAAACGGTTTTTACTGCGGTTCATTGGTGACGTTTGCAACGCCAACCCAGAACAACTGGCGGCGTTTACGGCGTTTCTGGAGACGTGTAAGGCTGGTTCTCCGTTAGCTCTAAGCGGCCCGGCGTACCACGGGGCAATCGCGAATAACGGACTGGACGATGATGAGGACGAGGATGACTCGGATTTGGATGAAGACGACGACTTCGATGACGAAGATTACGATGACGAGGATGATTCGGATCTAGACGAAGAGGAAGACGACTCCGATCTGGACGAAGACGACGATTTTGACGATGAAGACGACGAAGACGATTCCTATGAGGAAGAGTTCTTCGACGATGACGATGAAACTGACGAGGACGAAGATGAGCTCGACGAGGACGAGGAATAACGGCTGCTACTACGGTGAGGCCTCCTGCCACGGCGATCTGTGGCAGTGTCTCACCTGTAAGGCGATGTACTGCGAGAACCACAACCACGTAACGCGTAAAGGTAGCAATGTAGAATGTGTTGCGTGTGAAAGAGAAAGGCTGGACGCGGAGTTGCTGCAAAATGAAGACAACATAGAGCAGCGAATCCCGCGAGCAGATCTTCTAGACAGGCTCGATATTCCAGATAAATAGAATAGGGTCGCCATACGTGCGACCCTATTTTTGTTTTAGGAGAACAGTTATGAGTCATATTGCGTCACAGGAAACTAAAGCCGGCGAACCTATGTTCGCAGATTTAGAGGCTTTACAGCTTGCAGCTCGAATGTGCGGCGGGCGAATTATAGAGCGAAGTACGTACAGGTGGTACAACACACTCGTAGGAGATTACGCACTACCCCCGGGCACAAAGAAAGAAGAACTTGGAAAGAACGCCAAGTACGTGTTCGAAATCGATCCAGCGAACTACGAGAAGTTCGGTGTCAAACAGCAGCCTTACGATATCGGGTTGCTAGACGATCCGAACAACCCTGGATGCTTAATCCCCGTCTACGACTTCTGGATGGGTGGCTACGGTCTGGACAGTGCAGTAGGAACTCCGCTGTTCCACGACAAGAACAAACGGCAGGTCAAAATGCTCTGCCCGCTGTTGAAGCGAAATTACGACATCGCGTGCGATGTTCTGGCAGCAAAACAAGCCGGCGAGTTCCTAGACGTACTCACGGCGAAAGCAGCATCCGAAAAATACCCGCATTTAATCCCGGCAACAACGGACGAAGAAACCTGGGTGAGCATCGCCACAGGGGAACGTCTTAACGCCATGGTACATTAGGAGATCCCGTGCAAGATATCATCAGTTTGATCGGTAAGCTTTTCCCTGCCGATGAGAATCGTCGGGACGCTATCCACATTCCAATCGCTCCCGTGGTGGCAGCTACGCTGCTACAGCCCGGACAGCATGTTGGGTTCGTGTACGCGGGCGATACCAAACACGTCGGACCCATGGATGACCCGGCCAAGTGTGTTGGCATTATTGACCCTTTCCTGCGTGAACCGGTGCCAGAGGGTAGTCGCGTAGGCTTGTTCGTATATCCGAATACGATTACGAGCTTACGGCACGTCTGGAGCCACCCAAGCTTTCAAGTAGTTCTACCTCCAGGGTTCGTACAAAAGGAGAAACCGACAGATGGAAAGGGAAGCGTTCCTCAGAGCGATCAATGAACTGCCGTGGGATGATGAGTCTGCAAGGTTGGTCTTTGCGGACTGGCTGGACGAACACGGCGAACACGACGAAGCCGATCGGCAACGTCGCTGGCTTACGTCTGAAAGGTGGTTGCGAGATTTCGCGGAAGAGTACAGCGAGTTCTCCTGGGATTACGATTATGATTCTGATCCTCGTACAGGATCGCACGACCACAATTTGAGCTATCCCGACAGCGGGCTAGACCGCTTATTGTGCTATTTGGCCGCACACGTCAAAAGCACGGCAACCGAAGAAGACGCTGATGAGTACTCGTACAATGCGTCAGTATGTCTACCGTTCGATACGCCATACTGTAAGCTGGAGTACAGCGACGCGCTTTGGGATCACTTCGAAGTGGTCACAAGGCTAAAAGCACCAAACAATGCGTGGAGAAAACAACCACCGCCGCTGCGGTGTTCGTGTTAACGGGAGTACTATGGCTGACCTTAATAGCTACGCAGAGACGATACAACCGTTTTACAAAGCTATCGATTCGCTACCCTGGTACGACGATTCGGCCAGGGTAGTGTTCGCGGATTGGCTGGATGAACACGGTTTCCATGACGAAGCAGATCGCCAGCGAAAATACGTACCCTCTTGTCGCTGGTTGAAGGATTTCGCAGAGAGGCATTCTGACTTCAAAACGTACTCCTTTTCCCCGGAGTACGCGGACACAATCTTCGACACGGATACCGGGTTGGGGCGGTTATTAGCTTTCTTACAAGCCCACACGGAGGAAGACGTCGGAGATGAAGATGAAGACGGAAACGTGTTGCGAGATTGTCATGTTGTACTGGGGTTCGACACGCCGTATTTCACGGACTACAGTGAAGAACTTTGGGAACATTTTGAAATAGTGACGGCGACGAAGGCCCCGCAAGGGATATACCGTACGCGTCGACCTAACTTTCGTTGCACGTGTTAACTAAGGAGAGATATGGACCCTGGATTTTCTATTCTGCTGGCTCACTTGTTTGGCGATTACCTTTGGCAGAACGACTGGATGGCCAGCAACAAAGGTAATCCGCCGCCGAAAGGAAAAAGAGCTAAACCCCAGCGAATACTCTTGGATGACGGCACTACCGTTCGTTTTCAAATTGACGCTAAGCTGGTAGCTGCCCGGGACGCTTGGGACGAAGCCAGATCCCGGTGGTATGAAGGGCACCTGGCCTGCACCATACACTGCTTACTGTACACCATGGCCTTCTACATGTTTTGCTGGCGGTGGGTCACATGGCAGGGGTTGTTAGCCTGTTTTGCGGTCCACTGGGTTATTGACAGATTTGGCCTGGCTCGCAAGTGGATGATGCGGGCCGGACAAGAAAAGTTCGCCACGGGGGCACTGTCCCCGTGGTCCATTGTTGTGGTGGACAATACCTTCCACCTGTTCACGTCGTACGTAATATACCGTCTAACGGTCGGTTAGGAGACACATGGACAAGATAACGCAACCTGCGATTGTCACCGTCTACGGTAAGGACGGGTCAAAGACCAGGAAAGTTGTCGGGATACCTGGGGGCGCGTGTCACGTAGCCGCAGCCCCCTACGAAGCTCGGGAGATCCTCGGGCAGATGCGAAAGACGCCAACGTCGGAAGCCTGCATGGAACCCGACACACAGCGCGTGAGAATTGATTCGGTAACGCTAGGGGAGCAATAATGCTACGCAACTTGACCAAGGAATTCTCGGTAGCCGTAGGCGCTGGCGAACCTGCAATTCGAATTGATACAGACGAATTGCTGGATTGCGTAGCGACTTTGGCCGACGTTTGCAAGAAACGTGGCTGGGAACTACGTGTGTTCGATCCGCTTGTAGGTGTACAGCTCATTGTCGGAGATGAGCAGTACAAGAAACCGCAAGAGGCAAAACCTGTCAGTACGGTGCGGTCACCTGCTGATTTGGTGGCGGCAGTCGGCGGTAACATGGGAGCTAATGCGCCAACCTCCGCGTTGCAGGCTTTACTGGACTTCCATAATGAGCCTGCAAAGACAGATAAGTCCGTGCAAGGCGAAGTCCTGCCGGTAATCATGGTGTTTAAGAATTTCCACTATATCTTTGAACGCAACCGCGAAATGGCCTGCACCATCATCCAACACGTAGTTGGAGATAAGGTAAGCGACCACAAGGACTATGGCGGACCGTACGGGCTGAAGAAGACGGTATACGATCCGCACGAGATTGCTGCGGATTCGGACACTGGAAAGTTTATTGTTGGCCTGATGCCGGCAGAAGCGAGGATACCACCGGAAGTGGCCCCGCTGTTCAAACACCTCATCCACGAGATCCCGGACGAGGAGGAATTGGCTAGCATTCTCAGTGGTATCTGCCCAGAGCCGGAAGAAGAGGACGACGATGACACCGGACGAAAACTGTCAGCAGACTTGCGAGCGAAAATTTGTGGATTTGCTCGCGGCTTGACCCGGCTGCAGGCGGAAGGTGTATTTGCCGCCAGCATGGTACAGTACGGTACGATTAATCCGGAGTATGTGTGGAAAGAAAAGTCGCGAATTCTCAACACCGAGGGTTTGGTGACTTTGTATCAAGGAAAGGAACGCTTCAAGGACGTGGCCGGGTTGGAAGGTATGAAGGAGTACATTATAAAGCTCCTGACGCCTGATGAGTTTGACAACAACGATCCGAACATGCGGGCCAAAGGCCTTTTGGCCTGCGGACCTCCCGGTACCGGGAAATCTCTCATCGCCAAAGCTGCCGGCAACGAACTAGGCCTTCCAATTCTGTTAGTGAATCCAGGCAATTGGATGGGGCAGTACGTCGGGCAGTCTGAAGCGAATACTCGCCGCGGGTTTCAGATCTTAAGAGCCCACGCACCCTGCGTAGCAATCATAGACGAAGTCGAAAAGGTGATGCCAAGCTCTCGCAGTAACGGCGGGGACTCTGGTGTCGGTTCTCGCATGGAAGGTTCGTTCCTGACAGCTATGAACGATATGGAAGAGCTAATCTTCTGGATGTTCACAGCTAACGACGTAAGAAAGATGCACGAGGCCTTCTTTCGGGCAGAACGCGTGGACGGTGTTTTCTACGTGCGTCTGCCTGGGCCTGAGCAGCGGGCGGCACTGTGGTCGCTTTACGGGAAAATGTACTTCCCCAAAGAAGTTACAATCAAGAAGCAAATTGTTGCTTTCCCGCGACACTTGCCCACGGAGATTGAAGTCGTCCTTGACGAACTGAAGAAGTCAAAGAAGACACAACCCGCGACATGGGCGAATCGGTTTACGCTTCCGCTTATGTGCCTTTCTAGCGCGGGAGAAAGGGTTGGCTGGCTAAGCAAAATCCGAGACGTCAGTCAGGAGGTAGCAAACGCCATACAACTTATCGACGACGATGGGTGGTCTCCGGCAGAGATTCGTGCGTGTTGTCGATTGTCCCGTAGGTTGAAGGAGCCGTTGTTGAAGACACAGATGCGGATCCGTCCGGTGAAAGTGTCTGCAGCTAAAGTAATCGAGTATCTGGAGGAATGGGCGTCTGAGGCCGCGCTAGACGCAGAAACCGGCGAACTGTATGTCATAGAGTCGCAGAGACAGGTGGAAGAGTCGGGCACACCTATCCGCGACGGCAAGAAGGTAAAACGAAAAGTTAGGAAGGCGTAAAAGCTTACTATAAGCTTTGGTACGAGAAGCACGGGAGCAATTCCGTGCTTCTCCCTATTTGTAGGAACAAAATGAGCACTATCGTAAAGAAGATCAAAGATAAGGCAAACAACACATCGGCACCTGTCGCCGCTGTAACGGACGTACAGCACCAAGAAGTCGTAGAGTTGCTGCGTGGTCGCACGATGGAAATGAGCTTCACCGTGCACGGTTTGCCGAAGAGTAGGAAGATTTCCGGCACACTCGGAGACCGCGTTGCCGCATGTCTTGCCGGCAAGCGAAAAGGCGTACGGGCCTCCTGGAGTATGTTCACGTCAGAACACCCTGCCGTGAAGGAAGTCAACCAGGTTATGCGGGAGTTGGATCAACTCCGGGATACCTGGACCATTGTCCGTTCTGCTGAAGTGCAAAAAGGGGACGGGGACAGAGTCACGATCGAAGGAGGTAAACGGCTGATCTGGGACAAAGACATCCCAGAGTTCTATGCCCTGTTTACGGCGAAAGCTCGCCAGCTTGACCTGTGTGTGGCAAGGCTACAGATAGCCATGACCGAGACCACTTACACGGCCAAAGATGAACCTATTAAATCCATAAAGGAGATGGACCGAGAGAACGCTGGAGACGCTTGGGACGAGTCGGTATATCCCAAAGACTTGAGTCTGGTTGTGGGTGTAAGTAAAGAACGAAACACAGACGGATCGCTACACCTCGACGAATCCGGTTTACCGATTTACGTGATATCTTTCAACGAGTATCACGTATCGGAAAAGTTGCCGCAATTGTTGCAAGAGCGGGCAATCAAGCGAATCGACGAAGGGCTGTCTAGTACGATCGAGACGGCTATGACCTATGCTACGAACGAACTCACCGAACAGATGCTTACCTTCTTGGGTGAGCTATCTAACCGCGTGAAAGTGTACCCGCCGGTTAAAGGACCAAACGGGCACATGTACGAGGGGGAGATTGTGCGGCAGGTGACGTCGGCAGACGATCCTAAGATACCTGCAGGGGAAATCCGTGCGTTGATCCGGTACAAGGCCGATGACGCCGATACGAAGATCAGCAAGTGGGTTGGGCCGATGCCGCAAAAGAAGTTTACTACGGACTTCAAGCCGCTCCCCACGGCAGAGAAAAAGAAGATCTACCCAAGTGTCGTGGAGAACATTATTAGCCAGCTGACCGCGTTCCGGGACAGAAAGGCTAAGATGCTGGGTGTGTACGGGCAGAGCATGGTGCAAGCGTTTAACCCACTGTTAGAAAGCTTGCTGGCCGCGAAAGAGGCGAATCCGTACACGTCAACATCCGGAGCAGCTCAGCAACTCGTTGCTGTAATCAAGAACGACACGGAAGCAAAAGAGGCACTGGCCCGTACTATCACGAATGTGGTAGAGCAACTGGAAGAACAGGTAGCTACAGTAAAGGAGACACACAAAAGGCGTCGAAACATAAAACTTTCCTTAGTCGGGACGGTGTAAATATGGTAACGCTACTGAAGGCGTATCGTGCGGACGGTACGGTTCGTGCGATATGGCGAGACGTGCTCGGTCCGAACTTACGGCATCTGGGGTTTCTGCCTCAGCGGGCTAGTCGGATTGAGGTCGTAGAAGAAGGCCCCCATCGGGGTAAATTTCACGTAGATATGACGCTACTTGCGGAGCTAACGGCTAACCCAGAGTTCGCTGTATGCTTTAGCCAGACATTCGATTCACACACGGAAGCCGTAGCTGCTGAAGTAGCGTTCATTGAGAAGAACTGGATGTTAGGGAATTATGAAAAAGAGAAACCTACATGACGTCGTGCGATCCATGTTGGTGCCGACGGCAAATAAGGATATGTATGTGGGGCGTCGCGTCTACGGGGCGGCGTCGTCCCGATTTGCGGAAGTGTGTGGCAAGGTGCTACAAGCTTCTATATGTGAATTACAGGGTGGTACTGGCTTAAAGCTCCACGTGTTGTGGCCAGACGGCAAACGTACCTACCCTTTAGTCTCAGGCACGCGTACTCGCGAGAACGGCGATCTGGAGATCCTATGTCCGTAGACGCCGAGCCTGAGGATGACGACGAGGAAGAAGACGACTTGCTGGTGCAGCTGCAAAAGCTCAAGCAAGCGAAGAAGACGGTAGAAGACGCAGGGATTGGGGAGCAACCCAATCCCCTGTACGACATTTAAAAAGTGGTTTTTAGATTACCTAACTTAAAAGGAATGATCATGGCGAAGGCACAAAGCAACAACAACGAAGGCAAGACCAAAGCACCTAGCAAGACCAAAGCACCAAGCAAGCCCAAGGCAGCAAAACCCGTGAAGAACGTTGAAGCCCCCAAAGTCCCAGAGGCCCCAAAAGTGAAGGCAGTACCAGATGAGTTAAAGGTACTGAGTCCGGAGCGTCCTATGACCGAAAAGAAACTGCAGGGTATGGTTCGGCGAGGCCTACAAACCAGCTTCCTGCTTGTGTACGATTTCATTGATTTACTGAAGTCGCCTACTGGAGGTCATGCACGGATCGAAGCTGACGCGTCTCGGGCTGTGTGTCCTCCGGGATATACCGCTACGGTGCAGGCTGTTAAGCTTCTACGCCACAAAGGAAAACAAGTTACGCTGGAAATCAAAGCCAAGTTGCTTCGGGAGAGTAACGAACCTCTCAACGGGCCGGAGTCTGTGTCAATTCCGGTGGTGACGGAGATCCCACCTGTGGAGGAGCCAAAGCCTGTAGAGGTTCCGGAAACGCCCAAGCAAGCAGAATGGTCAGAGATCCCGGCAATCCTTCGATCTGATGACGGCAATCAAACGGCATCATTTGACTGCCAGGCGTGGTTCGTCCAGGCTACGGATCAGGACTTGGTGACCCTGACGCATGAAGACTTCGAAAACGACGACACGTCAGATGCCGTCGCTAAATTCTTTGACGGGAAGAATGCACGAGTGACCGAGGTGTTCAACTACATCCGACGTCCGGAGAACGATGCGTTGAAGGGTACGCTCGACTACTGTGGGTTTAGCTGCCACATTGAAAGCGTGCACGCTCTTTCTTGGATTGAAAAGAACCGCCCACAGCTGATGGATCGGTTAGCTAAGATCAAGGATGCAGCCTACGTTCCTGAAGAGCATAAGGCGTCTGCGTAGTCTAACCGAAACCGTAGGGTGGCCCGCCCTACGATTCTTGCATTTAGGAGCTACCATGGCCGATACACAGAAGATACGGACTACTCGCCTTAAAACGTGTTTGCGGAGTATCAACGCAGAATACCCAGACCTGGCAAAATTCGTCAGGAGCAACATGCTCACAGGCGATGTATTTTTGCGGCGGTTTCTGGTCCTACCGTTCGATATGACACCCTACGACGAAGACTTGCGTCAGATAAATCCCGACAACGTAAAAATGTTGGTAGATACGCAAGAAGAAGCGCACGTGATCCTGTCTAACCACTACAGGATTCGCGATGAACATCCACGTGGGTGTTTCGTTTGTGATTTGGATAAAGGAAAGATTTTGGACTACTACGAAGAGATTACAATTCGGTGGGGAACGCCGGGGCAACCGCAAGGAGCGCCCCCACCAATTGTTTAAATTTACTACATGTTCATGTACTGTGCTGCAATTTGCTCCATCTGCGCTGAAGTCAGGCCTTGCTTGGCGGATGCTGCTTTCCGCATGGCCGGAATGATTCCGTTTTCGCTAAGCAAGTTATCTAGCAGTTGGGCGTCTGGTCGAGGAAGCGTGGCGACTTCTTCAGCCATCTTTTCGGGATCAATGCCGCCCAACGGCGTCCGCACTTGCGAAACAAAGTCCGAACCGAATAAGGCTTCTACGTCTTCCACGGACAACTTTTTGAAAGCTTCTTTCTCGTAGAGGTTTCCGGAAGTCGTCGCGACGTGACTAGCCAGTTCCGATGCCACTTTGTTGAACGTTGCCTTGAAGATCACATCTTCGGGTCGCTGGATAATATCGCTGTACTTGCCGACGACTCCTAGCTGTCGGTCTAACGTATCTAACGTATCCGCCAGCTTGACGAGCATGTCAGCCTGCAGCGCAACTCGCGGTAGGTCCTTTACGGTTTTAGCCATTTTGAGGAAATGTGCGCGTAAACCGCCGCTCGGTTTGCCATCGTCGTCGAATGTGACCCCAGCACCTTCTGGAACCAAGTAAGCACGTTTCTCGATAAGGCTCACAACTTCGGAAGGTTCGCAGACACCGCGGCCTGCTTGCTTCTCCAAGAATTCCACGTGATCCTTGATGCCAGCGCCGAAAGACGCTGCCTTCTCCAGGATTTTACCGGCCATTACGTGGCGGGTTTTAAACGGAATCGCGTCGCGATGTCTGTGCAACCATTCTGCAGCTGCTTTTACTTCCATGGCAGATCGCAACGGGTATTGGCGTACCTTGGTGCCGTCGTTCCCTGTCCAAACGTAGGCAAAAGCGGAATCTGGTAAGTTGTCGTCAGCCGCCTTGTGCAACTCGGACCATCTGGCGACAATGGCGTCGCAAGCCGCTTTAATATCCCACGAGGCCGCGTACGCGTTCAGGCGTTTCTCGATCTGAGCACGATCGTTCGGGTGGAACTCTGCTTTTTTCTCGTGGTAGAAAAGATGGCTGAGCCAACAGGCTGCTTTCGTGTGACACCAGAACTGTTTGCGAACCGGATCCGCACAGGCTGTTACTTGTGTCCCTCGCGGGACTTCTAAACTCTTATCCGGCTGGGCCGACTTTACGAAATCCGGAAAATCGTAAAGCTTGTAGAGTCTGTGAAGCTCCACGCCTCCGTTTTTGACATCCGCTACGTGATCCATTTGGGATGGCATATGTGTCTCCGTACTTTAAATGTCCACTGTCCGTGGGTTCAGGTTTTGTCCGCTGTAGGTGCCCCTAGCTCAGACCGGGCGCTCCCTGCAAGGGTCCGCTGCCCGTTATGCCACGGAGCAAAGTTGACGATATATGAGGATAGCATCTATGGGGGTAATTGGCACTACTGTTTTGACTGCCGTCGTTGCGGGGATATGCTGGATCTCGCTACCGCCAGTTGGAACGTCAGTTTGCAAGTTGCAACGGCTAGATTGCAAAAGCACGGGGTGAGTATCCCGGAAAATCGCACAACACCGGACGAGCTCAATCGGTACACCGCGGCAGGGCCTCAGACCAGAAACCGGTTAAACAGCTTCTGGGCGAAGGCCTCAAATTACTACACACAGCAACCGGATCGGGTACTGACACGTCTGCGGGAGAAGTTCCGTTTGTCGTCTCAAATGCCCGCAGCTCGTTGGCATGCTGGTCCAGGTAAGATGGTGGGAGCCTGTTCATACTCAGACGTGGAACGTACATTCTTACCTAGGAGTATGCTCGGTGACCGCTGTCCGTCTGCCCGCAGAGTTTTCAAAGGCTACGGTTGGTCCACTGTTGTGGTCGTACCGCACTATGACGTTCCTGGTCGCATCTGTGGGCTGTTGTGCGTAGGACGAGAAGCTGCGCGTGACGATCTGGTGTACCGCGGGATCACGGGCAACTCCACGGAAGGGGGTTTAGGCAGTTACTGGGCAATAGAGAACTCTTACGGAATGTATGGAGATAAAATCGTATGCGTAAGCGATGCCTTCTTCGCCTTACGCCTACACATTCGACACTTTGCTGTTTCGAAAACGGCATTGCCTCTCGTGTCCTATTACGACACCCCAAAACGCGTGACGAAACTTGCGTGGAAAGCTTTACCCCATAAGACCGCAGTTTTATGGGGGTGGCGGTTAACTCCGTCACTGGTGCACCAGGCAATCGTCAGCGACGGCTATATTGCACTTACGGAACTACTGGACACCAGCCAGTCCCGTATAGACCACTTCGTGCGGTTGTCAGAACCTAAGGTCATAATTCGACGTGTAGTCGAGGCCGCTGTACCTTGGCGAGAGTATTTACGCAAGTGGGCCGCGTCGGTCGAAGACGGTGTAGTAGAAGACATGGTTCTTAGTTTGGATGCGTACGGTGTGCCGAGAAACATGCTGACGTCCATAAGCCCCAGGTTCGCCAATGTTGCTAAGCTTCACGCAAAACCCGTGGAAGTTGTGGTCGGTCTACACACGCTTATAGAGAAAGACGGGCAGACGTGGGGTAGGGCCAAGAACGGTCCGCTCTCCATGGTGATGAATGCGACTCTACGCATTGACCGTACGTCAATCGGACCAAGTCTGCAGAATAAGAAAGCCTTGAATTATCATGGACGTTTAATTCACGAAGGCACTGTTATCCCGTTCATTCTGGCAGACCAATGTAAGCCTGACGCGTTGCAGCAGGCTTTGGAGTACCGCTTGGCCGAAACAAAACCGGGCAAGCAATTAATTATGGTTAAAGACTGGCGGGCTCGGATAATCGAAGCCGCCAGGCAATTATCTTTCAGAGAGGAGAGCGAACGTGAAGGACAAAATAACCCTGGTCTTAACGCCGACTGAAGTTGAGAATCTACGGCGAGCCGTATCGTTTGCACTTGCCAACTGTTCTGAAGTGAAAGACCTGTTCTTCGGTGTTCCACCGGAACCGACAGAACGGGCATTCGATCGCCTGCACACAACCCTACAAAACGCATTAGACAATCTAAAAAGTGGTTTTTAAATTAGGAGTGGTTCTATGGCACAAGCTATTCGCGAAAATCTTACCAAATGGGCTACCAACATCGGTCTTGATGTAAAGCAACTGCCCAACGTCGATGAGACCACAGAGTCCATGTCTATCCAGGGCAAGGTTGTCATATGGAAGCCAGCAGCAAATGCTGGCGAAATGACGGTATACCTGGAGAGCTCTCCTAACGTCACGTACACGGACGAACGTGAGCTGTTCGTAAGTGCCTGGGTTCTGCCGATCGAAATCACGTCAACACCGCAGCCGATCACACTGCGGTGGATTGAAACTTTAACAGACTCGCCCGTGATAAGTATCAAGCTTATGGGCTGGACGAAGCATATCCTGGAGGTCGCCAAAACCAAAGACCTGGAAATGCTCGACATTGCTCGGAACATCACGACGCTGACGGGCGAAGACCTGGAAATCGCTGGGAGGATCTTCTTCGACAGAGCGCTGGAGCGGTGCCCTGACTTTTCCCTGCAAATGGCTTTCATTGAGCAGGAGACACCCTGGTACGACGCTCTTAAGGAAAAGCCACCTTTCGGTCTCTTGAAGCTGGACGTCGTCAACAAATGGCGAGTGTTCATCGGCAAGGAACCTATCGTCATCCCTACCTAAAAGTCGTTCCAATCAATCTGCTGCACGGGGTGCACATGCTTTAAAGCTTTAGGTGAAATTTCAAACTTTGCAGCTTCTGCAATGTTTGGCCACCGTTTTGTCATCCACCATAAAGTACATGCCCCCATGTTGACAGAGTGCGCAAAGTCGTCTGGTTTGTTGGGGTTTCGCGTGATTGTGTAATGGTCTGAGCCGAGACGGTTTTCCACTTTCTCTTCAACCAGCGCTAGAAAATCTTCCAACAAACCAGGCTGATCTGCCGATACGTAGTCATATCTGAAGAATCGAATGACTCCGTATTTGATGCACATACAAGTCGTTACCAGCGATCTCGATTTATCTATGGAGTACCAATCGTGCGGGTGATCTTCCGTTGCTTCGTGGAAGTTCATAATGCTGTGCCCAAAACCCTGATAACGCATGTTCAGGATATTCGTCGAAGGTAGTCCCGACTGGTACAACAGTACCAAGCGACCTTCGCCGGCTCCGGAGTAATCGTGGGCTATGTGAGAGCATTTCAGCTCTTGCATAGCCTCCAGAGCTAGACGTGCTTCATACTCCCAGTCGTGCGTACGCACGGAGCGGTGTCCCCAGATTACGTCGATTTTGTCGTCTGGTCGCATGCCCAATACCGCAAACGTTGTGTAGCTCGTACGTTCGCGTTTTTGCTCCCCAGTTTTGTCCCCACCCTTTTTGATGGTTCCCCCACCGCCACCCCAGTCGACTGCAAGTATCCGGCGTAGATAATTCTTTGTGTGCTTCTTTGCCTCCGTTAATCGGCGTTCCCACGGAAGCACGCAAGCAGCTTTCAGCTCGGACACTGTGATCAGTTTCGATCCGGCGTCGCAGCTTTCCCCGCATACTTCGTTGAGAAAAGTGGTTGGTGTTACGTTGTTTCGTCCATCACGTTTGCCAAGCAAAGCGTCCCACTTTTCTTGGTCCGCGTAGTGGATAGGCATGATGATCTGCGGTACGTGATAGCCTGCATACGTCCAACGACGTTCAGGATATCGGTGCACCCATCGCCCCAGACGAGGGTTAATCGGTTTGCGGCACATGGCACAAACGATCCCAGGGCACTTCTCACAGATGCCTTTGTGCCAGGGTCCGATCATGTCGACCAGGTCCCATTCCGCTGCAGGAACGTTCCAATGGCGGCAACCCGCATGCTCACACTTCATCATCCATTCAGCCTGGCTGGAATCTGTCCACAGCCGTTCCATGGTGTTGTCCAGGGACTTTGGCGTTCCGGCGTATTGCTTCAAAGCATACGCACTACCAGACAGCGTTTCGTGGATGATCTGCAAGAAGTCGTAATTCATATCCTGGACTTCATCGATCACGTTCTTGTCTGCAGGAATACCGCGGGTACGTTCTGCATCCAAGAAGGCGTAAGAGAAGTACATAGCGGAGCCGTTCTTGAAGCTTCGCTGTAGGATCTGATTGGTAGTGCGGGTCCCAACGAAAAGATTGCGTACGGGACTTTCGTCGATAAATTCCCGCACATAGTTGTGGCTAAACCGCCGAATCATTTCGAACAGCGGCGTTACGTACAGTGTGGAGAAGTACGGGACGGAGTTAGAGAACACAACACCTTGTGCTGCAAGCGACGTGGAGTTGTGGGACAGAACGCCGTCAAGCACATAATTATGGTGTGTCTCTACCTCGATGTCCCAGCAGGCCCGAACGCCTAGTTTCTTGATGGCTACGATTTCGTCCCACAATACGTCGCCGGACAACAAATCTTCCAGGTCACGCAACCGCGGATGCTTAGGGTTGTGTTCCTGAAAGAACGCGACATACGCTTTTAACTTTCCATAGGTAAGCGCGTGTTTCGGTTTCCTACGTAGCCCTGCGTGTGCGAGGGCCGGCCCCGACGTCCCACGACACTCTCCAGCGATCTCCGCAATCCAGGCGGATACGTTGATCGGTATCGTGTCTCGGTTGTTGTTTTCAACGACATCCGGGATAGGTACAGCAGGTTTATCGGGAACTTGAAATGCATCGAAGAAACGTTGCCAGCCCGCTCGTGTTTCAACGCGTAAGACGTAAGCATCACGACATCGTTTGTACGTGCCGCATTTCTTTCGGTATCCCGCTTTTCGTTTAACTACAGAAGACGGAATACAGAATTTAGTGAGCAACGCTTTAACGTCATAAGCCAAGCGGCGAGAAGTCGACGTGTACGAGATAGTTGGCTTACCCGTCGTGTTCGTCTTTATCATTCCGTCCGTAGCCCACAGCCGGGATAGGAACAGAGCTGTGTCTGTTTCGGATAGGTTGTAGACCCAGGCCGGCACGGACTTCTCCCAGGCGTACTTGTCCAGCAGATTGTCTTCGTGCAACCATTTGACCAGTTTGCTTTTCGCCGCACGGGAAAAGTAGACGTTTGCTTCATCACTGCGGATTGGAAACTCTTGTAATTGCTGCCCGAGTCTTACACACTCTGCACGCACTTCTGGCCCGATACCGCTGACGTGTAGATTGTTTATGGTGCAACCGTCGCCAAGCATATAGGCGGTGAGCACAATACGACCGGTGTCTTGGTATTGTCCTACGAATTTACCGCCAGCGCGTAAGGCAGCAATTCGATCGCCTACTCGTAATTTCGCCGCAGGGGTCCAACCAGTCACCAATTGAAGCGGGTGGGTATCAGCGATGTCGAGAACCACACCCGTGCGAGTTGTTACACGTAGTACTGGTTTGCCTGGGTTCTCAATTTTGTCGAGAACCCTGCCATCGGTTACGCGACGGTGTTCGTCTACACACAGAACGCGATCACCGATACGCAAGGCTCGCCCAAGCACTGGCTGACCGTTCTCAAGATACACGCGGCATTCCGCCGTGTTCGCTACAGTTTTACTGACCTGACGTCCAGTTTTTAGCACAATGACTTTGGGAATACGTGTACGAAAGAAGGGTTCGAATGGGAAGTAGTTATGAAGTCTGTAGGGTTTACCTTTCAGACGAAGTAGAAGGGGCAGCAACGGTTTCAGCGTAGCCATACCTGACTTACGCAATGCCTGCTGGGCCAGAATTAAATCCCGGGTCCCGGAATCTTCGAAACCCGTTAATGCTGGCGAATTGTCCTGTAACGATCTGGCGCGAAGCAATACGGCATCTTTCGCGCTGTTGGTGCTCGCCGCGGGTTGCGGCGGTGCAATTGCCTGAACCACAAGTAACCTCCGTGTTACTGAGACATAAAGTAAACGTTACAAACTATAGTACAGGAGCGATCATGGAACAACTGGTTAAATTGGCTAAAGCTGCGAGTATTAACGACGATCACGTCGTAAACGCTTTGCTTTTAACCGACGTTTGCATAATTCCCAACACACTGGACATCGACGTCAACGCAGTAGAACGTGCTGTGGCTGGCTGGACTTTGCAACAAAAAGAAGAAGCGCTCTGCTGGGCCTGGACAGAGCATCTAGAAGCAAACGACAATGAGGTGACGCGTATAGAGTGTCCGCCACACGTAGCCGTACTGAGGAAATAACATGGTATTCAGAATCTCGAAGAATCCTATGGAGTACATGATTCGCCACGGTATTGTGTCTGAACATGCCAGACCAAGTCCAAGATTAAACGTTAGTGCCCTCCTGGTGCACACGATTCCCCTACATCCACCTAAACCCGCACAGCCCGTACTTTGCCAGCTGGAAGGCGATCCTAGCCCAGATCGTGGTGGCGTTATACCGTGGGCAGCACAAAGAGAACAGCTATGAGCGACACGCAGCCAAAACCCGACAGGGTCACTTACACGATGACGCCGTATTACAGCGAGTACTGCGTCAACGCGGTACTCGCTGGCAAAAAGCTAAGCACAATCTGCATCGTGAAATCAAAGAAGGCCGCTGTAGCGTATCTCGATCATCTCGAAGCTGCGTACACAGACGGAGAACATGCTGCGTTAATCGGTCTAACTTTACCGCTTGTACGCGATGTTATTCCGTTGCATTGCGATAACGTTCCTGCAGGTACCGTCGTTACAGTGCAAAAATTGTTAACCCGGAACTGGTTTCAAGTGATCACCGGTAAGCTGGAATTTTCCTGCGTATATGAAGACTTGCGTCAAGAATAACTGAGGTATCCTATGACCCTGCAACAATGGGCGGAAGCTAACGCGATTACCGTTGGAACATCGCCAAGCGTACACGTCGTTTGCGATGATCGCGATCTTGCCCGTACCCTGTACCGTCTGGAGGACTTTACAGTACGCACGAAGAGCGGACCTACATACTGGTTAGTTGCCAAGACGCCGCCCAAAAAGTTTGCACTTTGCCGGGATGGTGTCCCCACGGGTTTTGAAGGCACGCGAGACGATTGCTGGCTAAAGCTGCATAAGCTATCGTGGGGCGCATCTGTCCAATGGTTACTCGACAACGAAGGTTATTCAATCGTGCCCGTAGGAGCATTGCAATGTGTATGACGTTTGTGGACTTGTTGATTGCGATTCTCGCCACATGGCAGATCGTGGAGATCTGGCATCACTCGTACATCATGGCTACGGCAAGAGCCCGAGCTTCCATAGAAGACAACTGGATAGGGCACCTGCTAGCTTGTCCGTTCTGTCTTTCCGTTTGGGTAGCTTGGTTCACATCCGTGGTCACGCTCATGCCTTTACCTACGATCAGCGACAACTGGGTGTCGTGGGTACTGTTCGGACTCCTGGGCGGAGCTAAACTTGCCGTAATTGGGTTTGCTGTTGCTCGTGGTGCTAACCTCGGTAATGATTTGTCGCACAAGTGGTGTCGCACGCCCAAGGAAGACCAAATCAAAGGTATCCCGGCTTCACCAGACGGCTCGTGCGAAACTGAAGACGAGGGAGCACCAGTCATTATAAAAATCTACGGAGTAGTGCCGCATGACGGACCAGAAAAACCTGACGTTTGACGTAGCGGTCTGTGAACGGTTAAAAGCCGCGTTCACGGACATTTTCTTGAACCATCCCGAAGTGAAATGTTTGGCCGCATCTATTTGCTGGAACGGCGAACTCAATGAAGCAAACATAAACCACGGGGTATGGTTGTCGGCGGATGGTCCAGTTCAATCTCCCGACGGCGTCATCGGTAGTGTGTATCAAACACTACGATTGCTTGATGAACAAATGGGAAGATGTGGGCAATTGCTGGCTGCGTTACGGGAGCAAGTCACCATCACCGCAAATGAGGTCATACAGGCTCGTGAAGAACTCAAAAAAATCAAAGGCGAAATCGCCGAAGGTACAGCCCTCCGAGAAGCCACAAAAACTAACGTCAATTGAGACGGAGACGTTAGAAGAACTGTTGAAACGTCTTGAAATAAAAAAATGGGACGTGCTTTTGTTCGGGGACGGTTCCGGATCCAACTGGCGACTGGCCGCAGGCTGGGCCTGTGTCAGCATAGAACGGTTGACCATGGAACGGGTCATTTACCGCGGGTCCGTAAACCGTGGTACCGTCAATTTTGTCGAGCTTATGGCCTATGTCCAGGCCTTGGACTGCCTAAGTGGTCGCGAAGCGGATTTAAAGGCAAATGGAGGCCCTACACGGGCTTTCCATGTGCACATCATAACTGACTCCGATTATTGCCGGACCTTAGGCAGCACAGAACAGCGTAACGGTCTAAAGAACGCTGGATTGTGGTCTGTCCTGGACGCGTACGCCAGACACGGGTTTATTCTGCGTTGGCACCACGTACGCGGGCATACAGAGGGAGAAGGTTGTGCCTTGAACAAGTACGTTGATGCGTTAAGCAAGGCAGAACGCAAAAGCCGCAAAGCTGCACCAGCGGCCCAGGTAGAAGAACTGAAGACGGTTTACGACGTAAACCCGTCCGAAGAAGAACCAAGTAACTGAGGAGAGTTTTGTGCAAGGTAAACCAGTTGGCGTCGGAATCAAGGATCTGTCGCTCAAGGAACTCATCGACTTCGGAGTCGCTAATGGGCACATAGACGAGAACCACATGCACGCAGGTGCCGTGGTTGTTGGAGCACTTTTACCGGACTGGGCGATCCGCCAGTTCATCACAATTGAAGACTTCGTAGACTACGACGATTGCCCTCCGAACGTTGTCAGCTTCGGACTCTCGAGCGCCGGGTACGATTTGCGTGTCAGCGGACGTTTCAAGGTGTTCACAAACGCAAACTGCGAAACCGTAAGTCCTCGCAGAATTAACCCAGGCAGCTTTGTAGATCGAGACGTGACGGGACACACGTGGCACACGCAACTGCTAGCAGATGCGATATGCACCCGGTGTGGCTGTAACAAGTCTGAACGGCTTGCACAACTTCGCTGCAAACACGCCAAGGAAGATCTTTCACCTGTAATTACGATCCCACCTAATTCGTTTGCGTTGGCAGAGACTGTGGAGCGATTACACATCCCAACGAACGTAAGTTGCTTGTGCCTTGGCAAGAGCACGTACGCACGTTGCGGCATCATTATGAACTTCACGCCGTTTGAACCTGGCTGGCGAGGTATCGTGACAGTGGAGATTTCCAACTCAACACCACTACCTGTCGAGATTACTGCATGGCAAGGTATCGGGCAGGCCCAGTTCTCGCTGACGGTGGGGCGACCCGAAAGAACGTACGCACAAAAGAAGAATGCAAAGTACCAGGACCAAACTGGACTGACGTTGCCCCGTGTAATGTAACTGGAGCTGTTCATGCCGCCTAAAGGTCGCCGATATAAAAGTGTCGGCGACAAAAACAGGCTCAACACTTCAACGTGGTCGGATACGCAAAGAGCAGAATACGAACTTCAAAAGAAGTACCAGACACCTATTGCCGAGCTGTCTTTACCTGTTCGCGTGATTAACACGTTGGAAGATAACAATGTCATCCTTGTTGAGCATCTACTCGCACAAACGTATGAAACGCTGATGCGAATGAAAAACTTCGGCGACACCACGTTGCTCGAAGTGAAGAATGCGGTACAGGCGTTAGGACTACCCGTACCTGCTTGGCAGAAAACGCCAAAAGTAAAAGCAAGAAAGCCTAAACGTAAAAACGGTTAGGTGTAATCTAAAAACCACTTTTGAGATTCATATGTCAGAACAAGACTACGTAAAGTTCCTGTGTCAGCACTGCGGCGCACAATATCTACCCATAGAAGCAGTGCAAGCTTTCCTGGGTACTGACTGTCCTGATTGGACACCCCAAGCGTTTTGTTCGGTAAAGTGTCGTAACTGGTATATCGGGGCACATGGAACAGATCGACCGAAGGTTGTCGCTGAGATCGCTTGCGGTTCTCCGCAACTTTGTATGCTTTCTTCCCTACATTACAGACCCGCGTAAGACGGGTCGTTGTAGCTTTCATTAAAAGCTTATTAGGATAACTTTTTATCCTATAGGAGAAGAAAATGACTAAACGCCGGTTGCGTTCCTTCACCGTTAAACGGGTATTGGGAGCGTATAGGCACAGGGCTGCTCGCGTTTCCGTGTTCTCTTCCATATTCGGAAAACGTACCAGGACTATGCTGCGAGATGTACCTGGGGCGTTATCCTCATTACGCAAGATGTGGTATGCGAGATGCTTTGCCTTGCAGCGTGTCGGCGGTTGTTCCTGGTTGTCTACACGATCAGGTATGTCTTTCTCTTTGAATTGTCCTCCGTTCGGTGTGTGTACAGCTGATACGACCAGACGGTGCGGTCACGCGACAATCTGTCCTTTTTGCTTTGCCCGCCAACGTGTGGTTGCACCGTTCCGGCGTTTTGAAGTAGCACTGTACGGCGTCAGCGGGCCGTATCGTGCGGACCAGGTAACGCAAGTTGCGAAGGGTCCGGCCAAGAGCTTAAAGCCGTTGCGAGATGATTTGAAACTAATCTGGTTTCGCCGGTATCAGCCTCTGGCGAAACCCGGGTTAGAGTTTAATCTGGCTACGTTGTCGCTGCATTTGAAGTATGTGAAAGACAGCTGGGTATCTGCGAATCGCAAAAGCGAGTTTGAAGGGTTTAAGGCCGTATTTGGTTTCGTAGGTTTCGCACTATACCCACTGGTTCGAGCTGGTAAAGTTTGCTTGGTTCGGTACGGTGTGTTGCTCGTTCCGAAAAGCGTACCGTCGTCTCTAATCGCGACGTATCTGAATCTGCAGCCGGATTTGCGGCAGTGGGCTAAGAACAAAGTAAGCGGGGGCGAGCTCAACGCAAACAAACGCGGGTTGTATCTCGCGTTTGCGCGTGCTGTACGTTATCCGGGAGTTATGCTCCGCGGAGATCCGGAATGGTGCGTACAAACGCTGAAAGCCTTAACCAGGTTTAGGGCTACTGCGTTTTACGGAAAAGCATGAGTAGCTCAAAAGGCCTCCAAATTGGAGGCCTTTCTTTTTTAACTTGTGGAGATTGCATGGCTGCAGAAGATATCGAAAGCCCACCGTACCCGAACGAGGGTACCACGGCTACTGGATTGTTTGCTTGCTTAGAACGGTTGCATGCGTGGGTAACGAAATACCGGGACGCCCATAACAAGGAAACAGCACAGGAGCTGATCCCTTGTGTGAAACTGTTACCCCCGCGGAGCACGTACACGTCTTTGCCTGTGTACGTCTTGCTAACCCATTTGTTGTTTTTGCGAAAAGTGCGTGAACAGTGGGATCACCTGGTACGCACTTACGAGGACGATTGGGACGATAAGCTTTGTTTGCGTCAGCGTGTTATGCTCCTCGCCTCTTCCGCGGTATTGCTCAATACCGGCTTTGTATCCCACGAGCAAAGAGAATTTCGGCGACGTACAGAACTGGATGAGTGTCAACGCACTATTGATGGCGTCGCGTTGGCGTTGAAAAACTTATTGGAGCCGGAAGTATATGAGCCAGACACGCAAATCTGACGAAGGCTGGCCCGATGCTGTGCCAATCCTGACAGAGGCAGATATCGTCTGGAACTACTCTACGAGTGACGGTCGCCGCGATTTGGCAGAGTGGTTGGAAAAAACGTTTGCGGGAGACTTCCCGTTAAAAGAACCACCCACGTACCGCGAAGCGTATAAAACGCTTTGCAACGTGATATCGCTGCGGCTTAAGAAACAAGTGCGAGTTCTCAATTTGTTTCTAGAAGAAGCGAAGAAAGACAAGGCCCCCAGCAAGGCCTGGCAGGCTGCGTGCTGGAACGAGATGTTAAGGCAGCTTGGTTACACTGTAGCCAAGCATAAAACCAAAGATCCGGGATTAGCCTAATTGGCTTAAAGGAGGCACATGAAAGAGACACAACTCGGTCTCGTTGTTTTCACACACGACGACTTGGGGATTCGTTACGACGATGGTTTCGTGTTGTTTTACACCAGCTATGAAAGATATTCGCTTATGGCCGCAGAGCTCATGGCGGGTGTAAATAGAGTTACGCGTAAGATTTGTCTGCACAAAACGCAAGCTACGCGGGTCAAATGGTTGCGAACACACCCGCGTGGTTTAAACCGTCCCGGTTCGCCGGTGCTCACATTTGGCGGTAAAGTTACCAAGATTACGAGCGACGAGTCGCAAGAGACACATAATACGCATGTGCGGTACTTCGTGACGCCAGACATTGGTGAACGTGTACTAGACGCTAACGCGATGTATGGTTGTCACCAGAACGGAAACACGGAGTTATTCTTAGAACTGGCTAAGAACCCTCCAGGAAGTGTCGCACTTTGTGTGGGCATTCGGGACGGTATGTTTGTGCGGCAAGAACACGTGGAACTGTCGGGTCACCACGAGCATATGTATTCGGCCCGAAACACAGACTCTATCGTGTTCTCTCGTGTTACTTTTCGTAACTTCACGCCAACGATCAGTAAGTTGTGTCGTGACGGCTGTCTCTATTCGGTACACCTCACGGCTACGGATAAAGACCGCTTGGTGTACCAAGACACGATCAACGATTTGACGACTTACGGACAGCGTACGTTGTACCGTATGCGTGTTTTGCCGGACGGGTCTGTACGCAAGGAATCCGCAGATTTCAATCGCCTCGTACCGCGCACCGCTGAAATCGAAGATATCGACGTGTCCGTAACGGGTCGGCTGCTGGCGGTCGCCTATTGTGATTATGCAAACCCCACCAGCGCCCGCTCCTTAGCCCTACTGTCGATCGATCCAGAAGACTTGCGCAATATATCAGTGTTGACCGTTTACGACATACCAGCCATGCGTATTTCTTTTTCCCCAGACGGTTTAATGCTCGCAGCTGTAGGTCGAGGCAAAACCCCGGGTAGTTTGTTCATAATGGACGTGGATACCTAAGGAGCAGTTATGCAGCACTACGCATTCGAACGCCCACGGGCTACGCAATGTTTGATCTACAAAGAATCGTTTATAGCCCTTACGTACATCGACATTACGTCGCACAGAGGGCAACGTGCACATTTTCCGTACGTATTACATTTGGACTCTGGGGAAGTTCACCTGTGCGAAGAAAAAGTGGACCGCGCAAGAGACACGTGTGTCGCAACAGCAGGTTTTACCCAATATACGTGGGACGGTCAAACCTACCAAGCGTTACGTGACGGTAGCTGCAGCGACGGTACGTTATACGGCGTGTACGTGTTTACGAAGCATGGAAAAGAGCCGCGTGTTTGCCTTCAGACTCCATACCTGTCACACAGTTACACGGAAATCTATCAAACCCCTTCAAACGTGCTGCGGGCCTCTGTAACGAAGTTCCCAAAACCGAAGCCTTTGGTCGGATTTAAACGGCGTACCGTCGTGGACAAGACGCAGCTGCAAGATGACGGTTTGTGTTTGAATATGTGTCGTCGGTGTTCGGATGGCGTGGTTCGCGTATTCTTGTGGGATAAAGCGTACACGCGGCTGAAAATGATAACGATCCGCCCTGACCGAGATAGTGACGTCTGGTGTGACATTGGACCGCCCGGATACGTGAAGGTACGAGATTTTGATGTTTCACCGGATGGCCGATTTCTTTTGATTGCTGCATCTGCCCCTCCCTGGTCTTTATGCCCTGGAGCGAGATACGTCCAGCTGTACCGTATTGCTTCGGACACTGAGGTTTACTCGCACACCACGTATGAAATGTACAGCAGCCTTGTAGCATTTTCCCCTGACGGTCTTACTTTTGCTGTAGGTATTGCGGCGAAACATACTCCCACACCCTCAGAACTTGCGGGTATAACTATTATGGACGTAGATGTCTAAAAGGAGATTCATGCGAGAGTATTCTCTCTCTGCGTATACCTATTGCGATTACCTAGTCTATTGTGACGATGCCGTATTTTTCATATCCGCCTATCCGCGAGTCTTAGTAGCACCAACGTACACAACGCGATGCTTGTGTTTGCAGTCAGGGCTTGCGAAAGCCAGCAGTCCTCGCGAAAAGATAAAGAAAGATTTTATTCGACATATTTGCGGTAGTGAGGTCTGTACTGCGCAAGTGGCCGGTCAAGCTCGCGAGCTCTATCGTTTACTACCGCGGACGAAGAAGTCGGACGTTATAGTCGTAGCAGCCGTGTCGATCGATTCTGTTCCGCAAGTCGTGGTGGCGACGCATAAGTACAACGGGCTCAACGTAGTCACGGCCTTGGTTGGTAACCAAAGGATACCGTGTTGGATGAATCGAGAAGCCAAAGTGCATCGCAAACATCACGACACGTGCGCTTATTTGTTTTCGGTCCCACATCACCATTCGCAGAGGCTGTGTGTCGCGTGTCAAGACGGTGTCGTTCGTATGGCGTACAGGTATGCGGCGTACCGCGAAACTGAATTGCTCACGTTCTCTACGGAAGGCGTGCAAAGCACAATCGTACTGAAACAAGGTGAAGAGCTACTGGATTTTGATGTGTCGCCGGACGGTACCCTATTACTTGCATCTGTCGGTAAATATGGGGCTCGTGGGGCCTTGCGGTTACACGAAGCTCGCCTGTTTAAGATCATGAACCCAACGCAAATTGTTTTACTGCACAGTTACGCTATTCCCTGTGGTTACGTTGCGTTTGCTGCGGATGGGTTAACGTTCGCTTTAGGCGTGTCCGAAAGCGAAACGATTCAGCGTGTAACGAAAGTCGTAATTATGGATGTAGATGTCTAAAGGAGAGTTATGCGGAAGTATGACCTAGGTGAATACGTTGCCTGTGCCTACATAGTTTACCGAGGTGATTCCGTGTTCTTTGTTCCGGATGAAACCCCGTGGCGTATAGTTCGCGACATTCGGCATTTGTGTTTGAGATCCGGAGAAGTGCAAGAATGTGCCCAGCGAAATCGCCTAAGAGAAAAAGGCGCGAAATGTATTTTGGGATGTATTCACTATGAAACGCAGAAAAATGAAACAACGAACGGGACCCGAGAACTCTTATCGGGCACAAAATCGTGGAACGTGTTAAGTGTCGGCTTGCTTCAAACCCGGGCAGATCGCGTTCGCGTTGTAGTTGATGAGAACTTACACCGCATAAACACGGTGCTAACTACGGTAGGTAAAAACAGAGTGCCTTGTGCCCAACGCAAAGATGCTGTAACGCGGAAAGTGGGTTTTGACGTAGCGAGAAACAGCTATTTCGATTGGTATGTCCATCACCATTCCTCCGCTAAAAGGTCTTTACAGAATTTATGCGTTGCATGTCAGGACGACAGCGTACGCGTAGCCTATAAGCGGCTTGGGCACGAGTACACACGCTTACTAACTTTCCTACCGACCGCAGCGCGTTCCGCTCCTGTCTTGCTGGGGGCGGATGAGACCTTAATAGATTTTGACGTGTCCCCGGACGGTACGCTATTAGTCGCAACCGTTGAAAGGGACAACGCTGTGAATGGGCGAGAGGTCCGGGTATATCGCATTATAGATCGTTTACGATTTTCGCTACTACATACCTACAACCTTGCGTGTTCTTACGTGTCCTTCGCGGCAGACGGCCTCACGTTTGCTTTAGGCTCGGGTGTGCCGGGCCACGTTGCCGGAATCACAATTATGGACGTAGATGTCTAAAGGAGAAGTCATGATCCAGTATTCGATTAAGTTAGGCGGGAACGTAGACGGCATCAGTTTCCTTGGTGACGAGCTATTACTGCACGGACGGTATACCGTAGAGTACGGCCCACGCTATGATGACGCTTTAAATCGGCCAAACCTCGAACCAGAACCTAACCGTAACGATGTTCGTCGTACGTTATACACATTTCGCCTGAGCGAACAGTTTCCGCGAATTCGGCGTGTTCTCTCCTATGACGATGAACGACCGCTCCAGGAATGCAAAGTAGTGCGGAAATTAAACGACCACGTATACAGGGCAGACACGGCTAAGGACGTGGGGAAGTACTTGACGCGACCCGTGCCGAATGTACGCATTCCGGACGCTTCTGATTTACAGCTCAGGCACACGCCATCCGGTAGTTTCGCCTGGTTCACGCTATCCAAAGTTTTACCGCCAAATCTCGCCTCCGTAGTCTTGGGCAAGTACGAAGCTGTTTACTTGTATAGAACAACGGCAGACATAAAATCTATCGGGAAGAAGCCGGCGCTTAAGCACGTAGTGCTCAACAGTACGCGTTACGGTAGATCTTCGTCGCTTGCTATGGCTTGCGTTAAACTTTGCAGTGACGGCTTCGTTTATGCGATAAAATCACACCCGGACATTGACTGTTGGCAGGTGCTGCGGTTCGCTCCTACGTCGGAACGTAGAGATGCCGACTTCTGTTGCTATCGTTTGCAGTTGCCTGCTGGATCACTCATCACGGATGTCGATGTGACTGCGGACGGTAAGCTATGCGCGATTGCATATTCCCGCGATCCCCACCGGACTGGTCCGATGTTGCAACAAGTCAGTTTGTTTGAATTGAATCATGCCGAGGGTGTGAGCCACAGAAACGTGTCTTTGTTGACTACGCTAGACCATCCCGCGTTCTTGCTTGCGTTTTCTCCGGACGGTTTAACTTTGGCCATGAGCGTACAGCCCTACGGCCCATCCGGTATTTACGGGATCCGCATAATCGATATCGACCGCTAAGGGGGCGATAATGCAGAGCTACCCACTTCATAATAATGTCGGCGTACGCGCCGACATTATGTATTCCGGCGACCATGTGGTCGTCTGGAACAACAAACAAAGATCTAAGCCCGTATGGGTTCTGCGGGCAGGTAGCTCGCAGTTCGAAGCGCTGCCAGAGACGACTGCAGGCAATACGCTTTTGTGCCTCGGGCATCAACGCATATCTCTGTCGGCGTCATACGTGTCATCTCCCGTAACACTGCCGGAGCCTTTACAGTTAGTCGTCGGATGTAGGTCTGTAGACAGTTATCACGGCGAGTATCCGTTGCTAGTCCTACAGACGCAACAAACTGCCCGCGAGGATCTGACGCAACGACTTAGAGTAGTCGAACAAGGTGACGCGATAGCTGGATTCCATCGAGCGACCTCTACGTTTTATCCGTCAAACGGTACATCGCCCTACTTGAAACGCATATGCGCTGTGTCTGAGAAGCGGTCGCAACTGTTGGTAACTTCGTTAGCGAAAGTTTGCAGAGACGGCTTACTGTATGCGATTCAGCCGACTAACGATTACTTCACTTGCCGAGAGCGCATCGTGCGAGTGTTTAGCCCACAAACGTTTACCCAGGTCAAAACGTACACGATAACCTTTCCGGAATACGGCGTACTAGAAGACTTCGATGTTTCCGTTGACGGAGCTCTTATGGCGTTTGCTGTAAGGTACGACGAAATACCGCACTCGCCCTGGGTACTTGTCCTGGCGAAAGTGAACTATTTTGATGCAGATAGAACTACGGCCAGCGTGGACGTAGTGACGACTTACGAGTCGAACGCAATAAGTGTGGCTTTCTCGCCTGACGGTTTAACTGTAGCTGCGAGCTGCGTCAGACCTGAGTCTCCGTACGGCTTAGAAGTCCACATCTACGACGTCGATACTTAAACGAATCCCCAGTAAATCACATACGTATCCTAGATATGGATACTTAGGAGGAATTATGAAGAAGTACCCCACCCCGAAAAAAATTAATCGGAGAAGTGGTTGTATCATGCTTATCGGCGGCGAAATACTCATATGGCCCGGAGCTGAAAGATCGCAGCCTAATTCGGACCGTGCATATGTTTTGCGAGAGGCCACGGAGAAACTCGAAACGATTCCCGCTTATCCGGCATCCGCTACGGAATATATTCGGCACAGACAGCAATGGACGGCAACCGTCAGCGAAGCGCAACGCAAAGTTGCAAATAAAACACCCGTTGCTTTGCTTGGAAACGGCGCTGTGGAGTTGTTGGCGGGCTTCGGTCGTATACCTCGCCTCTGGCAATCGCTTTACAATTGCACGGAAATAAATGTTTGCACAGACAAAAACGAAATGTTCTTTGTTGTCAAAGCGGACGCATTAGATCATACGAATCCGACAGCTATTGTCGTAGCGGAAAACGGCAAAATAACGGAGATAAATCGGAGTGGTTGTTCCGAAACGTTACGTGAGTCTTCCCCTGAGACGTACGTCCCCGTCACAGCGCCGCTGACGACTAGTATAACGCTTCAGACGTTTAAACCCAGGAGGCACGTGCCGCGAACGTTTGTGATTGTAAGACTTTGCGCAGATGGGCGGCTGTACGCGCTAGAGCCTATAGATACCCACGACTGGGATGAAATGTACCACTACAAGCTTCATGCGTTCTGCCTGAAAGACGGCGTATCTTGTGCATTTACCACTGATCTCACGTTTGCTCAGTCTGTCAATATCGAAGATTTTGACGTCTCTGCAAGCGGAGACAGACTTGCTATGGCGGGGATTGTCGCTAACGACTCGTCCTTAATACTCGCAAAGCTAACACAGGAGCAAGACGGTACAGTGACGGTTACCCGCACTAACACGTACCTTATGCCCACGTGTAACGTAGTGTTCTCTTCGGACGGTCTAACCGTAGCTGCCCTTGTTCGTGACGGAATAGACACCACAAATCTCGTGGTCATGGATGTAGATACCTAGGAGAAATTATGTGGATACTGCCTTGCAAAAATGAGCCGGTTGGCTGCTACCAGTTGCTCGATAAAGTGATCGTTGCGACGAATCGAAGTCGTTTCACGGTCTGTACGGAGATATCGCACCTACAAGAACGTCCGGGGGTGAAAGTCTATCAAGTGCGGTTGCGCACGAAGAAAGGCTATTGCGGAGCACATCCGGGGCCGTGTTTGGCCGCGGTGGAACGCAAAGTAAAACGCGCAACCTACTTGGAGGGCCTGGACTGGGTTGGCTTCAACACGATGTTGAACGATGCGTTCGACGACGCCAACATTGCGTGCGATATCTTCAGCTTCAATCGCGAATCTTTTGTTTCCGGACGTTATTACATACGTCTGGGCAGACAACGTCGCGTGGCCTATCCGTACAGTTTCGACGGTAGGGTTGCGCACTGGACGCAGACTAAGCAGGATAAAGTTGATTGTTTTGAAGACCACTGCGGTAAGCCCCATCCGCCAATAGCCGAGATGCTGGCTGTACTGGAAGGCACCCCGGGGTATCCGTGTTACACGCTAGAAGATGAAGCGAAGTACAAGCTTCTGGAAACGCACGAAGGACATTAAGTATGACCTCATTGTCAGCAGAAAAGCAGACGAAAGCTACACACAAGCAGACCATAGCCCAGTTGGCCCTGAAACACATCGGAAAAGCGGAACTGCAGTTAGGAAGCACCACCGACTTTCGCAGGCAGTGGCTACTTCATCACATCAAAGAGTTATCGTTTCAAATCGGTGAAGCGGTAACAAAACGCACCCGTTGCAAATTCGGTACACCCAACTGGTTCATCTACAGCGACCTGGAGCGAGAGCTAAGGTCGCTGGTAGCGGATCTAGAACTTGAACTTATGTAAGGAGTGGTTATGGCGAAGGCCAAGAAGCGAAAAGAGCCGGGTGTATTCAAACCCGCAAGGCCCGTCTACGACCTATGCGTACTGAATACCGTGACCGGGCGAAAAGGCAAGCTAGGAGCGGCGTGGGCACTGGACGGCGGTGCCTTACGTTTGCAATTAAATCCGTGCGTTGTGCTCGGACCTGAAACCCTTAAAGACTGTGTACTGACACTGTTCTTATGCGGCGACAGTACAAACACGACCGAGAACGTTATTCCGCCAAACGAGATATCTGACATGAGTGCCCCCTTTTCAAGCCTGGGCACTTTTGGACCTTTGATATGAGAACTAAAGCACAGTGCCACAGATACTGGGAACAGATCCACTACCACTTCTGCAATCACGCTAAACCCAACAGCGATTGCAAACTTCCAAACATCGGATCGCATTTTATTGAACTGTTGGAGTATTCAACTAAAGCGACACCGGAGGAGGCAAGAGCCTATAAAACGCTGCTTGCGTTTTACGTCTCGGATGATTGGCGTTGGGACAAAAGAACTGAGCAAGAGAAGCGTACGCTTCTCTTGCGACGCACCGGTACGTTGGCGTTACAGCGTATGCACTTGGTGGACGGAAAATGCAGGCTTAGCGTGCTAGGCCATCATTATTTGAAATACTTCGTCCGTGAAAGGGAAAGACATGGCGACAACACAAAGAGTCAAGAAAGCCCCTAAGCAACGTATTCACCGTGAGTGGTTCCGCAGAGTTGACCGGGGTGGGCGTAAGTCATGTTCGGGGTGTGGGGCGAAGTTGGAGCCAGGGGAATCTATCTTCTCGCACGGCGAGTATGTGTGTGCAAAATTTCGGCGTATTCAGGACGTATGCAAAAGCTGTTGGCCGTCTGTGGCTCTGAGGCTTAAGGCGCATGTAGCTGAGTGCGGCTGCTCTTTTGAGTTAGTGGTTTGTGGTGCCCCCAAACCTGCGTGGTTAACACTACCAGACGGGTGCGAGGTAAACAAAGGAACTTAATATGTTAGACGCAATGATCGATACGTCCAAGGTGCAGATCAAACCTGCCGATGTCGACAAGATTCTGAACTGGCTTAAGAATCGCGGCGGTGTTTTCGTTTGGGAGTATGCCGTGATTGGCTGTAGACCAGAGCGGTTAAATTCGCCGGCGACCACCGAAGACGGTAAACCGCATCAAAAGCCGAATTGGCGTTTTGCGGACACACCTAAGGAACATATCACGGACATAGATAAGTTCGAAGTGGTTATCGATAGACCGGTGAAAGCATTCAAGGTTGGTGTCCGCATGAACTGGCAAACTGGTGCGTGTACTGTTACGGACGCGGCAACGCGACGTATCGATGCTGAGGTGTTTAAGGCCGGACCTGGGGCCTACCATGCGTTCGACCACACGGCGGAAAAGAATTGCACGGTGTTCGTGCCGTCGTCCGTGTCGCCGCTTGCGGAATACATTGCGGAATATATCGCTAAGACCAGAAAGCTATGAAGACTAAGAAGCACTGTCAGCGTGATTGGGCGTTAATTGATCGGCATTACCTACAAAATTTTAGAGCTGGGAGATAAGCAAATGTGGAAGAAATTTAGTGAAGTGTACCCGTATGCGCTTGAGCTAAAGGACGTGACGCTCTACGCGGTAAAATCGTAACTACAGGAGTCTTGATATGTGGAACATATTTTCCGAACGTAAACCGGACGCTAATAAGTTGGCGAACGAATCGATTTTGGTAGCGGACAGGGATGGTTCTTGCGTCGTGCGCCTCGTGTCTAACGGGCAATTCTGGCACGAAACAGATTTGCAGTACGCTACGCCTTTTCAGTTCAAACCAACGGTACACAAGTACTGGTGTATGCGTGAGGATTTTGTAGAGTCTCTTGAACCTCGCGAGCTTCCGCAAGAGGACGTGGAGGCCGGTGTACGCCAGCTGACAAACGGTTTGGCCTTACTACTGACTGCAGAGTATTCGACAAAGCTACATGCGACGCTTCCGCAAGGCTGTAAAGCTGCCATCGAAGCGATTTTGGATTTGCTTGTACGAAAAGATGTCGAAATAGACCTTCGGACGTCTTTAGTGGTTAGTACAGGCGAATCGCATTCCGAATTGCGAGTGGCCGGTATCCTCGTCACGACGTGGACTGGGCCTGAAACTGCGTTGTGGGCTTTAATCACTAACGTGGTGTCTAAACACCGCAGTGAACAACAATCCGGCAAATAGTCTTGTACATAACCACAAGCGTACGGCAAAATTAGGACCGCACAAGGAGGTGCAGGTCATGGTTGAGCCAGCAGTACCGGGCATTCGCACGTGTGTGCGGTGCTCGTGGTTATTTGTAAGCCCCGATATTTCCAGAATTCGGATATGTCGGGATTGTAAGCAGGGCGAGAATGCCTACTCGCCCCGTACCGCATCTACGGATCAGCTCCACGGAGCGATCTCGTCCCACCACGTCAGGGACACGTCTTGAACTCCGGGCGGGTCTTCTACCCGCCTCAATCTAAAAAGTGGTTTTTAAATCTATGACTGTAGTACTAGGTTTGCACGCGTCTGACACGCACTTACGCAGCAGGTTAGGCGACGAAGAGTTTGCCTTTGAACAAATTGTAGATGCAGCTATCTCGCACGACGTGGCTTACGTTGCTTTGGCCGGCGACTTGCTGGACAAACAATCAAATCGGGCACACGTCGTGACTTTCTTTTGCGAACAGATCGAACGGCTGCGAGAACACGACATTCCAGTGATGTATACGCAGGGCCAACACGACTTGGACGATCCGCCGTGGTTTAGTGCACATAAAAACACAGTACACATGCATCGACGGACCAGGGAATGTCGAGGCATAAAGTTTTACGGGATAGATTGGCAACCTTTCGGAAAGCTTCAACAAGAACTGGCAGACATACCAGACAGTACAGACTTCTTGTTGATGCACCAGGTTTGGGCCAACTGGATGGGCGAAGTGGCAGCACCCCAGGGGAGTTTTGAACAGATTCCGGGGCACATTTCCTTTCTACACACCGGTGACTTGCACCAGTGGAAACTGGAAGAACGCAAGAATAATGCCGGGGGCAATATGACGGTACTCAGTACCGGAGCAACAACACAACAAAAGATCGACGAACCTACGCAGCACTACTACGCCCTGTTCCGGGCGGACGGTAGCTTCGAACGAAAACGTTTGAGGTCTCGCGTCATGCTTGATTCCTCCTTACTCACCCAAGCGGCAGAACTAGACAAGTTCATTGCGGATTTGCCTGGACTGTTAACGGACGCGGCGAGGGAGGCAAGCGTGCTCAAGCTTCCGCCGGCGTTGCAGCGACCGTACTTGCGCGTGAGTTTCAATTCGAACCTGCACGACACGGTACGTCGCGTGGAGCGCATCGTAAAAGATCGGGCGATCGTGACTTTCAAGCAGCTGATCCCGGAAGAAAAACGTCAGGCTTACGCCCGAGCGAAACGAACAGACGGTAAGGCTGTAACGCCGCTATCCGTCTTGGACGAAGAGGTAAACAAAAAAGACCTGCCGCGAACGTACGAATTGGTAGCACGGTTGCTGCAGGCCCCAGATCCGGAAATCGCATTCGCACAGTGGCGTAGCGAGTTCCTAGGCGAAGATACGAAGAAAGGTGAGTGATCTGTGCATATTAAGCAAATGCAAGTCGTGAACGTCGGTCCGTTTGAAAATTTCTCGGTTGCGTTGACTCGCGGGTCCATTGGTATCTTCGGAGCGAACGGATCCGGAAAGAGTACGCTTGTCAATCTAATGTACGCGTTGATCACGAATGATTTTGGGCGGTTTGCCGGGGTCAAAACGGACATGGTCCGAAACACGGCAGACGAGAAAAGCTTGTCGTTCATTAGCGGACAGGTGGAGCATAACGGTTCGGTTCTAGAAATCACGCGAAACCTAAGAACGTCACGCACAAAACCAAGCGTCACGCTCAACGTAGACGGCACAATCATCACGGACACGAACAAGGCACAGACGCTGATTTACGACAAATTGGGCGTATCTCCGCAGATGCTCGACCTGTACGTGTTCAAAGAGCAACGCCGCATCTACGACTTCTTAACGACCACGGCGAGCGGTCGGGCAAAGGCTTACCAGGTGCTGTGCCGCACAGAAGCGTGCGAAGATCTGTGGAATATGTTGGGAACGTTTCTCAACAAAGATAAAGAGGTAAACACAGAAATCGTGGACGACACGGACGATCTGACTACAGCGATTTCAAGCTTACAAAAGGAGCTAGACTCGATCGAATCACTTTTGGTCGAAGCAAACGGTAAACTCTGCGTTAAACCAAACGTTTACGCAAAGTACGAAGAGTATTTACGGAAAGCGGCAAAACGTGAGGAGCTTCTACAGGACGTGGAAGAAGCAACCACACAGCTTAACGCGTTCAACTCAACGTTAGAGTTCTGTCGCGAGCGAGAACGAAAAGCCTCTGGAGACGTGTCGCTTCTCGCTACTAGACTTGCGAAACGCAAAGAGAAGCTAGAAGAAGTTCAGGAAATCCTACGCAACGCTAAACGTAAAGCTGCGGCGGATGCGAAATGGAAAAAGCTGGAGGATGAACTAGCCGACCTGCAAGAAGAATCTAAAGGGAGTAAACCGCCCAAAGCCCCGGAAGACGCCGCGGAGTTAGAGCGTATCATGGGCGATATCTCTCGCGCCGAGGCAGCCTTGGAATCCGCTACAGCGACCGTGGCCGCTTTTGCGGACTCTGGCACCAGTGCCTGCCCGGTATGTAAGACGCCCGTGGAGCATTTAACGTCGCACCTGGAAAAGGCACGCGAGCAGGTTGCTAATCTTCCGGCGGAAATCAAACGGCTGCGAGCAAAAGCCAGCAGTATCGAGAAGTACCGTCGAGCCTTTTCGGAGTACGAAACCTGGCGAATAAACTATGAAGCAAGGCTGCGAACTGTCCGCAAGGAACTCGACAACCTGGAGAAGTTTCCGGAAGCCGCGTACAGCGAGGAAGACGCGGAAAATTGGTTGACCAAGTACAGACGGCTGGAGACTGAACATGCAGACGCAACCACAGCGTTAGCCAAGGCAGAAACGGCACGCATGGTTGCGGAAACTAACCAGAAGAACGCACAGCGAAGACTGGATGAACTGAAGATTAAGTTAGCTGACGCGACAGTTCCAGAAGAGAAATGCGAGAAAGCGAGACGAAGACTTGCGGAGCACGCCCAGGCTCAGCGAGAAATCGCCAGACTGGAAGGCGAAGCAAAGGGCCTCAAGAAACAAATCAAAGACAAGGAGGAAGCAATAAAACGCGTGCGCTCGAGATTAAAGCGAGTCAAGAAACTGCGACAGATGTCGCGAGTAATTTCAAGCGCTCGAGATGTCCTACACCGTGATCGTTTACCGCAGCGAGTCGCCCACGCGAACATCCACCGCATACAGGAGGACATGAACGAGTACTTGAACTTCTTTGGGAACCCGTACTGGGTCGAACCTAACTTTAACTTATCGTTCGTAGCCCATAAGCAGGGTGAACCGCCACAAGCGGCAGAACGCCTAAGTACTGGACAGCAGGTTGTGCTCGCTATGGCCTTTTGGTCCTCCGTGGCCTCGCTGTGGGGAAGTGAACTGGGTATGCTGGTCCTTGATGAGCCTACAGCTAGCCTAGACGCGGACAATCGCAAGCTACTGCGAGATGCCTTAGGGTCCATGACGACACGTGTGCGGGGCAATCAGCAGCTTATCATGGTAACGCACGATCCCGATCTTAAGAACGCGTTCGACCAGGTTATCACCTTATAAGGGAGCTACCGTGAATCCGGTTATGCGTACCGACAATGTTGTGCGGCTCCACACGGGCGATAACGGGCTCGTGTGGCTTGGCACGGACAACGATCTTGGAAAAGAGACGCCCTTCGATACGAAGAG
>JACCDG010106183.1_pt1 | contig 59261 bp, 65 predicted proteins | sample 7442471 | NCBI WGS metagenome assembly JACCDG01 (sample SAMN15323444, study PRJNA562643) | freshwater metagenome | isolation source: river surface water | place: USA:Blue River Watershed | collected 2017-08-17 | reverse complement strand
TGCAATCGGGTCAAGTGACATTTGTGCCCGAAAACTGGGTCAACACCTACAACCAGTGGATGAACAACATCCAGGACTGGTGCATCTCGCGCCAGCTCTGGTGGGGCCACCAGATCCCCGCCTGGTACGACGAGGACGGCAAGGTCTACGTCGCCCGCAATGAGGCCGAGGCCCAGGCCCAGGCCCCGGGCAAGACCCTCACCCGCGACGAGGACGTGCTGGACACCTGGTACTCCTCGGCCCTGGTGCCCTTCTCCACCCTGGGCTGGCCCGAGCAGACCGAGGACATGGACCTGTACCTGCCCTCCACCGTCCTCGTGACCGGCTACGACATCATCTTCTTCTGGGTCGCCCGGATGATCATGATGACCACCCATTTCACCGGCAAGGTGCCCTTCAAGCACGTGTACATCCACGGCCTGGTGCGCGACGCGCAGGGCAAGAAGATGTCCAAGTCCGAGGGCAATGTGCTGGACCCGGTCGACCTGATCGACGGCATCGAACTCCCGCCGCTGCTCGAGAAGCGCACCACCGGCCTGCGCAAGCCCGAGACCGCACCCCAGGTGCGCAAGCAGACCGAGAAGGAATTCCCCGAGGGCATTCCCGCCTACGGCGCCGACGCCCTGCGATTCACGTTCGCGTCGCTCGCCTCGCTCGGACGCAGCATCAACTTCGACAGCAAGCGCTGCGAGGGCTACCGCAACTTCTGCAACAAGCTCTGGAACGCGACCCGCTTCGTCCTCATGAACTGCGAGGGCCATGACGTGTCGGACGAGGGCGCCGAGCGCTCCGCCGCCGACCGCTGGATCGTCTCGCTGCTGCAGGCGGCCGAGGCCGAGGTGGCGCAAGGCTTCACCGACTACCGCCTGGACAACGTCGCCAACACGATCTACCAGTTCGTCTGGGACCAGTACTGCGACTGGTACCTCGAAATCGCCAAGGTGCAGATCCAGACCGGCACGCCCGCGCAGCAGCGCGGCACCCGCCGCACCCTGATCCGCGTGCTGGAGGCCATCCTGCGCCTGGCGCACCCGGTCATTCCCTTCATCACAGAGGAACTCTGGCAGAAGGTCGCACCGGTGGCCGGCATGGCCGGCGAGTCCATCAGCGTCGCGCCCTACCCGGTCTCGCAGCCCGAGCGCATCGACCCGGCGGCCATCGCCTGGATGGAACGCCTCAAGGCCGTGGTCGACGCCTGCCGCAACCTGCGCGGCGAGATGAACGTCTCGCCCTCCACCCGCCTGCCCCTCTACGCGGTCGGCGACGCCGCCTTCCTGCGCGAAGCCGCGCCGGTGCTCCAGGCGCTGGCCAAGCTCAGCGAGGTCAAGGTCTTCGACGACGAAGCCGCCTGGTCGGCCGCTGCCCAGTCCGCCCCGGTCGCGGTCGTGGGCGAGGCCCGCCTGTGCCTGTTCATGGAGATCGACGTCGCCGCCGAGAAGGCCCGCCTGACCAAGGAAGCCGCCCGCCTGGAGGCCGAGGTGGCCAAGGCTGAGGGCAAATTGGCCAACCAGGCCTTTGTGGCCAAGGCCCCGCCCGCGGTCATCGACCAGGAGCGCCAGCGCATCGCCCAGTTCGGCGCCACCCTGGCGCGCCTGCGCGAGCAACTGGCACGCCTGGGCGCCTGAGGCTGCCCAGGCCGATCCGGGGGGTCTCCACGGGGGATCTTTGGAGGGCGGCAGGCCCGGCTCGACCGCCCGCCCGTACTGGACCTCGCCGGGTTCCAAGCGTTTGCGGCGCTGTCATCCCGCAGCGCTAAGATGTGTCAAGTTGACCTCTGCCGGCAGGGGCCCGTCCGACAGCGCAGCGCGCCCACGGATGACGCTGCAGCCCGGCCGGCGCGCCCAAGGTGGCGACCCACCCGGCCCCGACCGTGGGAAACCGCCACGCAGAGATCCTGAAAGAGCCCCGATGCCCGCCAACGCCCGCCCGCCCATCCAGAAAGCCGTCTTCCCGGTCGCCGGCCTGGGCACCCGTTTCCTGCCAGCCACCAAGGCCCAGCCCAAGGAAATGCTGCCGATCGTCGACAAGCCTCTGATCCAGTACGCGGTGGAGGAGGCCTACGACGCGGGCATCCGTCACATGATCTTCGTCACCGGCCGCAGCAAGCGCGCCATCGAGGACCATTTCGACACCGCCTACGAACTGGAGACCGAGCTGGAGGCCGCGCACAAGCACGAGCTGCTGGCCCTGGTGCGATCGATCAAACCCGACGACATGGACTGCTCCTACGTGCGCCAGGCCCGCATGCTGGGCCTGGGCCACGCCGTTCTCTGCGCCCAGAACCTGGTCGGCAACGACCCCTTCGCGGTCCTGCTGGCCGATGACCTCATGATGGGCGAGCCCGGAGGCCCCGGTGTGCTCACCCAGATGACCCAGGTCTACCAGCAGGTCGGTACCAGCGTGCTGGCGGTGCAGGAAGTGCCCGCCGAGCAGGTGCGACGCTACGGCATCGTCGCCGGGGAAGCTGCCGGCCCCGGTCTGATCCGGGTGCGGCAGATGGTCGAGAAGCCCGCGCCCGAAACCGCGCCTTCGCGCATGGGCGTGGCTGGCCGCTACATCCTCACCCCTGCCGTGTTCGACAAGATCCGCCAGCTGCCGCGGGGTAGCGGCGGCGAGATCCAGCTCACCGACGGCATCGCCCAGCTGCTTGATGGCGAAGGCGTGCACGCCTTCCAGTACGCCGGCAAGCGCTACGACTGCGGCAGCAAGCAGGGCTTCCTGGAGGCGACGGTGGAATTGGCGCTTCAGCACCCCGAGGTGGGTGCCGGGTTCAGCCAGTACCTCAAACGCACGGTCTGCTGAGGCGACAACGCCTGCCCCATCCGCTATCCCCAGCAGGCAACCGGTAACTGCCGGTTGGCCTCAGCTCTCGGCGGGCTGATTACCCGATGCCGGCACCTGGCCTGCGCCCTCAGCGGTGCCGCAGCACGTGGATGAACTCCAGGCCCACCGTCTCCTGCTCGACCAGCTCATGTCCGGTCTGCCGGGTGAAGGCCTGGAAGTCGCGCAGCGAGCCGGGATCGGTCGCCACCACCTTCAGCAGCTGGCCGGACTCGAGTTCGGCCAGGGCCTTCTTGGCCTTGAGGATGGGAAGCGGGCAGTTCATCCCGCGGGTGTCGATTTCCTTGGCGATGTCCATGGGGCGATCCTATGCCTGTGCAGGCGCGGCTTCAAGCGCGCGGAAAGTCGATGAATTGGGGCTCATGGCCGCGGCTGCGAAGCCATTCGGCCAGTGCCTGGCCAGTGCCGGCGCGCCAGCAGCGGACCTCGGACAGTTCGAAGCGCTGCCACTCGGCCAGCTCCGGGGACAGCCGGACCTCGCCGTGGGCCACCGCGTGGTAGGCCACGATCAGCTGGTTCATGCGCTGGAAGTCATAGACGCCCACCAGATCCAGGTGGCTCACCTCCAGCGAGGTCTCCTCGCGGATCTCCCGCACGATGCCGGCCTCGGGCGTCTCGCCGGCCTCCATGAAACCGGTGATCAATGCGAACATGCGCCCCGGCCAAGCCGCATTCCGTGCCAGCAGCACCCCGCCCTCGTACTCGACGATGGCCGCCAGTACCGGCGTCGGGTTGTTCCAGTGCGTCCAGCCGCAGGCCGGGCAGCGCAGGCGTTCGCGCGCCCCCCCGTCCTCCTCCTGAGCGATCAGGGCCAGGGAAGTCGCGCATTGGGGGCAAAAGCGGGGATCAGCGGGGGCGGACATCGGGGTGCAGTGAGGGGCTGCGCGGGTCAGGCGTGTGAACGGCAGGACAACGAGTGGGCTCAGCTCCGTGAGGCACCGGATCAGGCTGGAAAAACGCCTGTGGACAGGTACCGGTCTCCGCGGTCACAGACCACGAACGCAATGGTGGCGTTCCTCTCGCGGGCTGCGATCTGCTGGGCCACCCAGCAAGCACCTGCTGCGGAGATGCCAGCGAAGATGCCCTCCTCGCGCGCCAGCCGCCGGCACATCTCTTCGGCGTCCTCCTGGCTCACGTAGACCAGCTCGTCGACATGCTTCGGGTCATAGATGCGAGGCAGGTATTCCTGCGGCCACTTGCGGATGCCCGGGATGCGCGAGCCTTCGCTGGGCTGGGCGCCGATGATGCGCACCTGCGGGTTCTTTTCCTTGAGGAAACGGGACACGCCTGTGATGGTGCCGGTGGTCCCCATCGCACTCACGAAATGGGTGATGCGCCCGCCCGTCTGCTCCCAAAGCTCAGGGCCGGTGGTCTCGTAGTGGATGCGGGGGTTGTCTTCATTGCCGAACTGGTCGAGCACCCGGCCCTTGCCCTCGCGCTGCATGTTCTCGGCCAGGTCGCGGGCGTATTCCATTCCGCCGCTCTTGGGCGTGAGGACCAGTTCGGCGCCGAAGGCCTTCATGGTCTGGGCGCGCTCGATCGAGAGGTCCTCCGGCATGATGAGGACCATCCGGTAGCCCTTGATCGCTGCCGCCATCGCCAGGGCGATGCCGGTGTTGCCCGAGGTGGCCTCGATGAGCGTGTCGCCCGGCCGGATGTCGCCGCGCTCCTCGGCCCGGCGGATCATGGACAGGGCGGGCCGGTCCTTGACGGACCCTGCGGGGTTGTTGCCTTCCAGCTTGCCCAGCACCACGTTGCCCCGCTCGCGGTTGACGTCGGCACCGATCCGCTGCAGCGCCACCAGGGGCGTGTGGCCGACGGCGTCTTCAATCGTGGGGTACTTCATCCCGCCACTGTGCCATAATTTTTGAATACGTTTTCCCTCTGCCCGAGTGGTGAAATTGGTAGACGCAGGGGACTCAAAATCCCCCGCCGCAAGGCGTGCCGGTTCGATTCCGGCCTCGGGCACCACCAAATCATCCTAAGCCGTTGATTCTCAACGGTAATGCTGCACTAAGGCCTCTCCGTTTAGGTAGATCTTAGGTAGAATCGGATGATTGCAATACAGAACGGCACCCTCACAATCGCTGTGAAAGGCTATACCGTCAACAACGGACTTCCCTACTTCCAAAGGGCAGTTCCAACCGCCCTGAAGCAGCGCTTCGGCAAGGCGACGATCAAGATTCCCCTGAGGGCGGAAAACGGCAACTTTCTCGTCCAATGCCATAGGCTCTACAACAGCTGGTCCGCACTCTTCAGAGCTATGGCGGAAGACTCCAGTTTGGTACCGCCCGAAATCGAGACAGCGGCCCTGCTTCTAGTCAATCAAGGTGGGCTGAAGCCTGGTGACGGGCTCAATGAACTAACGCGACCGGAGGGGTGGACTGGCTCATTCGATCCGACGCCTCACATGAGCGCCTTCTCCGATCACTTGGAAGAGATCTTTAGCGGGAAGCCCAATGCTGTAACAAACGCCGCTTTTAGAGCTCTCCAAGGGCCGTTTCCGGTTCGCTTGTCTGAAGCATTCGCCATTTACCTTGACAACCACCCCAAGGGGGGAGATCGGAAATTCCAGGAGTCGCAAAGGCAGCATTGGGAAAAATTAGTGGCGCTGGTCGGCGACAAGGCCGTAGAACAGCTCACCAGACAGGATGCGCGAGACTACCGCGACCGCCGGTTGGAGGGTGGCGTGGCACCTTCGACTGTTCAGCGGGAGATCAACGTCCTCCGGGCCGTTCTAAACAAGGCGATCCGAGAGATTCCCCTCAATGTCAAAAATCAATTTGAAGGGCTCACGGTCCCCCACGGGAACCGCAACGCAAAGGACAGAGAAGGCTATAGCCGCAGGGAGGTCCAGCAACTGGTCTCCCAAGCTCTCCTCCTTGACGATGAGCGGCGGCGCATCGTCGTAGTGTTAGCGCTCACGGGCGCTCGTCTTGCGGAAATTGTTGGCCTCCGAAAGCAGGACGTGGACCTACGGCGTGGCTGCCTTTTGATCCGAGAGCACTCCAGCCGAAGCCTGAAGACGCCTGCATCGAAGAGAGATATTCCACTGCTGCCAATAGCCCTGGAGGTCGTTAAGAGGCAACTAGAAGGAAGTAAGGGAAATTTTCTTTTCCCGTCTTACGCGTCCAAGACCTCTGTGAACTCCGACGGGGCGTCCGCCGCGCTGAACAAGTGGGCACGAAAGCTGGTTGCGGAGAAATCCATGCACAGTTTTAGGCACACCCTTCGGGACCAACTCCGGGCGGTTTCTTGCCAGGAGGCCATCAGCAAAGAAATCGGTGGATGGTCGTCAACTCACGACGTTTCCGTCGGGTATGGCACTGGCTATCCAGATGACTTGAAAAGAGACTGGCTGGCCCGCGCATATGCATGGCTTAAATTGCCTAATTTCGGCGAAATGTCAGATGCGTAAGGACAAGAAGGCACCGCCAGCAGCCACCCTAGCCATCTAGCCAAACCTCGAAAGGACCGATATTTTGGACTTAGCCCAGGCCTCTGAGATCACAGGGATTCCAAGCAGTGAGCTTGAAAATCTAATTAGCTCGCCATTTGACGAATCTGTCGGCGGAGCTATCCTAAGAGACCTAAGGCTAGGCGATGCATCTTTGACGGCCGGGACCATAGAGGACCTAAGAAAAGAGATTCAGCATGATCTGAAGGCGGTCCGGTCAGATGGGCAAAAAAACATCGATTTCGCCCTTATCCTTATTTTATTAAACCTCACCCACAGTGTCTACACCCGGACCCCAATATCAGTTCCGGGCGGCAGAGAGCATTTTCTAAAAGGAACACACTACAACCAATTGGGACTAACATACAATGCAACCCAAAAAGTTATTTCAGCCCTAGGTAAATATAAATATATAAAAACAAAAAGAGGATCAAAATCATCGGGGAGAGTCAGCCATCATACCCCCACAGAAAAGCTTCAATTACTGCTAATTTCCTCCATTTACGAAGTCAAAGAGGAGTATAATCCATTAAATATCAATAACTTAGTGATATTCAGGGGGCCAGAAGGGAAGGAAAGCAGCCCGAGGAGCCCCGGGGAGGACATTATGCGGAGTCGATATTCCCAACCCGTGCTACGCCCAGATCACCCCGATTTATTATCCCTTAGCCGAATTAATGCTGCTCTTGCAGGGTGCAAATATGCCCTCAAAGGGCCCGTAAAGCGCATTTATAGCAACGGTGACCCTATGCAAGGGGGGAGGCTCTACACGCCGCTCCAGAACCTTCCTGACCGCAATGTCCGGATAAGAATTAACACGCGATTCAACGGCGAACCTGTAGCTGAGGTGGACCTATCCTCGAACCACCCTAGGATGATCCAGGCCCTTGCCGGAAAGCGACTTCCGGACGACTTTTATGCACAGGTCGGAAGCGCCACAGGCACAACCCGAGATCAGGTCAAATTTCTTCTGATGAAGGCCATCGGGGCTAACAGCAGAAGGATTTCGCTGCATCCAAAAGGCAGGCCCCGCCGCCGGACTAAGGGGGCTGCAATCCTAAAATCGGAGGAAAAGGCTGCTATCGAGGCGTATCTGAAGTTGAACTTCCCAGATCTTTCCTCGTCGCTCTACAAGGGAATTGGAACCCACCTACAAAGCCTAGAGGGCGACATTTTATTAAAGACGATGATCGACCTACTGGATGAAGGAATTCCGTCTCTACCCATTCACGACGCCATCTATGTTCAAGCGAAATATGCGGAAAGGGCAAGAATTCAGCTCGAAAAGGCCTGGATGCAAGTCCTCGGAGTTTCTTTCAAGCCAACCATCAAGACTGAAATCTCAAAAAATCAGGAGGCGAAAGTATCGAAATGACGACTTTTAATTATCGAATTGAGATCGACGAATCGGAATCGCTTGCTCTTGAAGCAGCGCTAGAACAGTTTATTAAGGTTTGCGAAAATAAACTGAAATCTGGCGAAGACTGGCCTAGATATATAAGCCTAAAAACCCGGGCGACCTCGGTTCTTTACAAGCTTAAATCGAACCCAATAATTACAAGTAGCAATAATTTCTGGGACAGACGCCAAACTGGTGGTCAGAACGTCCCCGACGACAATCATGAATGAAAGGTGCCGCCAGTGCCCATGGATTTGTAGCCCATAAATTAGCGCTCCAGCACTAAAACGGACTCCAAACGCCTAGTAGGCACCTTAATTAATTTAATTTTCAAAAATGAATTGCTGACATGATCCCATGCCTTGAATTGTTTTTTTGATTGTTGTCCCTTGAAGCTGATAAGTGCAGTAAACCGTTGTCCCTGCATACTGTTGATTCACTAATTGCCACATACCACCTGCACTTGCAGTCATTGCCGTCAGTGTGGAGAAAATCAATACTAGGCACTTTTTCATAATTTCTTCCTTGAAAATTTTCTAATTTCTCACGTAGCCCTTGGCCATCATGCAGTTGTCGAAATAATTACTTTGGGAAATTCCCCTCCCTAAGTTTGCACCTGCCGTATAAAAACTCTGCTGCGCCTGTTGTGAGGGGTCCAGAGTTGGGTTGTATGGGGCCGAAACCGCCGGGAATTGCGCGCTGGCTTCATTCGTACATTGAGCGCGGTCACGGACAAAGTCGGCCTCACCTAGGCGGGGATGTGACCAGCGCGTTGCAGCACAACCCGCCAGCAGTCCGAAGGCCAAGACGAGCCCCAGAGGCGTCTTGAACAGCTTTTTGATAGTCATGCTGAACATCATATCCCTCTCAGGGATATTCCTCAATGGGATTCAGCATTGGGGAATGCGGCTGGTTCGTGACAGGCAAAAGAGACTCAGGGAGCTATTAAAGGCTGCCCGTCTCTCTGCTGGGCTCCGGCAAGTAGATGTCGCGGCTGCCATAGCCAAGCCCCAGTCCCATGTTGCGAAGTTTGAGAGCGGGGAAAGGCGACTTGAATTCATCGAGGTCCTAGACATCTGCAGCGCAGTCGGACTTGACGCACGGCAGCTCGTCGAAGACCTCGCAAATTAGCTCTTTTGAATGCAGCAAATCCACCTACTGCCTCTGAGACTCCTGTACCCCCTCCCCCCCCGAAGTAAGAGGCGCAAATCAGTAGGCAAATGATTGACGCCAGATTCATCCCGCTCTTCCGTCGATTCTTAGGTAGCTTTTAGGTAGAAGCTGAGCTATCCTCACCGAGTGCCTCTCTGTGCAGCAGGGTGATCCATGGTGGTTGTGTTCCGGCCTCGGGCACCACCGATACGCGGAGGACGTTCGTGTCCGACATCCCTGTAGGCCAAGACCGCGTCTTGTTTCCTCCAGCCTCCCCGACCAGCACGGTCAGGAACCATCGCTCCGGGCAAGTCACCTACGGGCATCGCTGACACAGCGGCCTGAGGGCCCTGACTGCACCCAGATTCCATGACCCATATTCAATACCAGAACGCCCCGCTGTCCGGCAACTTGCTCGCCAACGGAGCCCCTCAGCAGGAATCCAACGGCCTCCGCCCTGGAGACACTGTCTTCTTCGACGGAACTTCCTTCCTGGTGCTTGCCAGTGGCCGGATGGCGCTCGGCGATGGGGCGGTCGAGGTCACCCATGTCCAGGCTGGAACATCGCCCCAGGAAGCCGCTTTGACATTGGATTTGCCCCCTGCGTTCGCGGCCAAGGCCGCCGAGGAACTGGGGATCGAGCCGGGCGCTCGCGTGTCCTTGCGAAAAGAACAGGTCGAGCGCATGAACCAGGCCATTGTGGACTACGGCAATCTCATGGCCGGTGTCGACTTCGCCAGCCGCCTGGCTCCGTCTGACGCCCTGGCAACCAGTTCCCTTGACAGTCCGGATCCCGTCTGAGCGCCCCCCAGCCCCGATACTGAACCGATCCTGATAGGCCCCCTTCGAAGTTTCGGTTCGAAGGGTCGTCCGGCCCTCCACTCAGATACCCGGCTCAGTTCCCATCACGTCCCGGCCCCCCTCTGAAGGGGGGCAATGAGGTGCCTATGCACCTCAGCGTGCCGCTTGCAGGCCTGTTTCTGCCCATCCGATCGTCCGCCGTCAATTTCTATTGACTAAAGAATTACTTTGATGCACCTTTAACTCCCTAAAGTTAATTCTTTGGAGTTGATGTGAACACGCTGCCCCTCCCTACGTCTTCCACGCCTCCCATAGCTCGCCCGAGCTTGGCAGGCGTCGGCAGCGCCGCCACCGAAACCCTGTTCCGGAAGCTGGTGCAAGACCATCGCCAACGCTTGTACCGCTTCGTTGTCAAGCATATCGGCTGGGGGACTGATGCCGAGGACATCACCCAGCAGGCCTTCGTGGAGGCGGCACACAGTTACGCCACCTTCAAGGGCGAGTCCGAACTGTCCACCTGGCTTTATGGCATTGCCATGAACCTGGTACGGAACTACCTCTCTCGCGCCCCCCACCGCCGCTATGTCTTCGAAGACGACGAGGTCCTCGCGGAGACGGCCTCGCATCGCCCTGACCCCAGTGAGCAATTGCAACAGACGCAAGCCGTACGGGCCTTGCAGGCAGCGCTGAATGATCTGCCTCGAGAAATGCGGGACGTGCTCCTCTTGGTGGCCTACGAAGAGCTCAGCTATGAAGAGGCCGCGCTCATGATGTCCATCCCGGTCGGCACAGTCCGCAGCCGGGTATCTAGGGCACGTGCCATGCTCCGCAAGCGCCTCTCGGGCGCCCACATCGACTTCACCACTTGAGTCCGCGCGGCGGCTCTGCCGGCGGGACCGGCACAGGAGGTGCCACACCCATGCCGACCAGCTTGGGCCGGATGAGGAACAGGCGTTCACGCTTCTGGGAAGTGACAGAACGGGAGGAGAACAGGGCACCGACCACCGGCAGGTCACCCAGCATGGGGACTTTCTGGACGGCATTGATGGCCTGGTCGGTGCTGTAACCGGCGATCAACAGACTCTCACTGTGCCGCACAATCGCCTGGGTGCTCACCGTACTCCGGCGAACCGTCGGCAATGTGTCGATCTGGCGGTCCTGAATCTGCCCGTCCTCGATATCGATCGCCATCTGGATGGAGGCCTGCTCCCCGTCGATCAAGCGCGGCGTCACCCGCAAACTGGTCCCGGCGGTGACAGGGGAGACGCTGGCAAATCGCTCGCCCATCACACGAACATAAAAGGTCTCCGACAAGTCCAGCAGCGCGCCGAGATTGTCGAGTGTGAGGACAGACGGCCGGCTCTGGATGCGGGCATCCCCTTGCGTCTCCAGCACCCGCACCTGGGCGAGCAGCCGGGTCCCAGCAGCCGCAGACAGGGTGCTCGCGCTGCCCGAGAGGGCCAGCCCGAAGGTTCCAGCACCAGGCTGGGCAGAGGTCGGTCCAAGTCCGATAGAAAAGCTCTCGCCACTGATGGCCCAATTCACACCCAATTCCCGAATCCGCTCGCTGTTGACATCGATGATCAACGCCTCGATCTCGATCAGGGGAGTCGGAACATCGAGTTGCGCGATCAATCGCTCGTAAAGGGGCATGCGCTCGGGAAGATCCTGAATGATGAGGGCGTTCAGGCGTTGATCGGTCTGAATGGAAGGGAGGCGGACACGGGCGTCGCCGCCCACCTGAAGGTTGGCGACCGGGCCGTGTGCCGCTGGCGCCACGGGCCAGGGAGGCGAGCCGGTGGCGGCTGCTGCCGCCACCAGAGCAGCTGGATTTTTATCGGCCGGCCCCCGTTGGGTTCCCGTTGCACCCGCAGATGGGGAGGCGAGCGATGCGGTCCCGGGCTCAGCCCCTGAGCCAACCGACTGCCCTCGCTCATTCCCGCCGGCCGGCCCCATCGTCGTCGCTTGTGGCAGGGTCGGCAAGGCCGCCAAGGGAGGAGGTCCCGCAGAAAGCCCCTCTCCACCACCACCCGGCTCTTGCAGCCCACCGTTGAGGGCTGTCCCGCCCAGCATCAATTGACGCAAGACCCTGGCCAAGCCAGGCTGCGCGAGCGTACGCTGCCCCTGTTGAATCACCCGGTCATCAGCCGAGGCATACCGCAGCCGGAACACGCTGACCTGCTGGGTGGTGTTCACCGTGGGCATCTGCCGAAGCGCACCCTCCACACGGGCGACATAGCCCGGAGGGCCCGACACCATGACGAGTCCTTGGGACGGCAGCTCGCTCCAACCGAACCGGGGCTCCACGACGCCCAGCTCGATCAGCACCTGCCGCACCGGGCCTATACCGACGGGCAGGGGGAGCGCCCTCACTTGCTGGTCGGAAAGACGATCGATATGCAAGACGCCAGCGTGCACATACCAGCTGAAGCCGTACATGGCACCCAATCGGGAAAGGAATTCTCCCGGGCTCCCGGCGCTGAACCGGCCATTGACACTGCCTTCCACACCGGGGGCCACACTAGCCGACAAGGAAAAGCCGGTGGCAAATTCCTGTAACAGTGCCGCCAAACGGACATTGCTGGCGAAATAGGTATAGGGGGCGTCGGGCCAGGGTGGCACCACAGCCGGCCAGGCCGGCCGAACAGATCCGAGGCCCAGCAGCAATGTGAGCGCCACTGCCCGGACGATCGCGAACACCCCACTCAAACCCCCGACGCCCACAGAATTCAAGCGATAGATGGCCATCAGCGCCCCAGCGCGACTTGCTGTCGCGCGGCCTCCATTCGGGTGCTGCCGCTCCAGAAAGAGAGCAGATTGACGAAGTCGCCAACCGCAGATTCGAATTGGGCCAGATTGACTTCCGCCGACACTTGCTGCTGGAGCATCAACCGGCCAGACGCCACGTCCAAAGCCAGCGCGCTTGCATGGTCGCGAATCACGCCCAAGGAATAGGACGCCAGGGGCAAGAGGAGCTCATCGAGCTGCGCCGTTGAGAGGCGAGAGACATCGAGCAGCGCCGCAGACAGCAGCAAGCGACCATCATTGAGGGGGCGGACCTGCACACGCCAACGCGAATCGAATTGCAGGGCAATTCGCCCATCGGGCAGCACTGAACTCGCGTCAATGCCGTGGGCCGACATGTACGCACGGAGAACAGGGGGCAGCTTGATCATGGAAATCAGCCTTATTGGCCCTCAAAAGCGTCATCGTTTTCGCCTGCAGCCTCACGAACCAGGCGCAGCACCTCGGCTACCGGCTCGATGAGCGCCTCAGGGATGTAGGCATCGATCTCCGCCGTCTCCAGCAAAGACCAGGCAAGCGGCACGTTCTCCATGACCGGAACGCCGGCCTGTCGTGCCGCATCCACCATCCGCTTCGCAACTGCCTCCCGCCCCTTGCCGGTGACAAGGGGAAGTTGCGTCACGCCTTTGCGATAAAGAATCGCCACAGCCACGTGAATCGGATTGGTGACCAGCACCGAAGCCTCTCGGGAGCGCTCGACAGAAACCTCATTGAGCATTTCCATGTGGCGCTGCTTGCGTTCGCCTTTGATATGCGGGTCGCCCTCGGATTCCTTGTACTCCTGCTGCACCTCATGCTTGCTCATCTTGAGCTGCTTGCGATGGTTATGCCGTTGCCACATCAGGTCGACCAAGGCAATCAAACTGAAGCCGAGCGATATCTTGATCAACATAGATCGGAGCATTTCCCCCAACGCCAGGCCAACGCCCACCAGGCCAGCACGAGGCAGGGTCATCAGGCCGGGAAGAGCTGCGGCAATCACCGTATACATGATTGCCGACAGAAGGGTGATCTTCGTGCATGACTTCAGAAACTCGAACATGTTCTTCATGGAGAACATGTTCTTCACATTCGAAACCACATCCAGCTTCTTGCCGATCTGGGTCAGTGGCTTGAACGAGATCAGCATGCCGGTCTGTGCCAGTTCCACCGCAAGCCCCAGCAGGATCACGATCAAGAGAAAAGGCGCCATCACACGAATCGCCTCATCCAGAAGTCGGGTCAACACGCTGTTGAGCGCCTGGTTGAACTCGAGGGCCAACACGCCAGCGGGCATGACCATCATCTCCCCCAGCCGGCGCAGCAAGTCTGCGCCATCTGCCATCATGTATCCGAACAGGGCTACGACCAGGACCGTCTGAGTGGCATCTTTGCTGTGGGGAACCTGCCCTTCGGACCTGGCATCGCGCAGTTTCTTGGCTGTTGGCTCTTCGGTCTTTTCGCCGCTCATGTCAGCCCTTTCCCCACTGCCCCTGGAGACTTGGAAGCAAGAGCTTCAAGTCTTCCAATTGCTCGGCGCCATAACCGAACAATGTGTAGAGATAGATCAGCAGCACCATCAACACCAGACCGCTCTTGACCGGCATCGCCAGGAAGAAGACCTGCAATTGCGGAACCGCCAGACTCACCAGCGCGAGGCCCACCTCAGCCAGTAGCATCGCGATCATGGCGGGCGCGGCCAGGAGGAGGGCCAACCGGACCATCCCGAAGAATTGGTCAATGAAGAAGGGGATCGACTCTTTCCGCAAGTCCGGCGTCCAACTCAGTACGGGCCACAAGCTGAAACTGCCGTACAAGGTGTCGAGCAAGAGCATCAAGCCACCGCTCACCAGGAAGAACACGATGAAGGCCTGATTGAAAATGAGTCCCAAAGGGGAGCTATCGTTTCCGGTCAGTGGGTTGAGGGTGGAGGCGATGCTCGCGCCCCGCTGGTTGTCGATCAGGAAGCCAAGCGCTTCAAACGCCCAGATCGGAATTGCCAGGAGACAACCCATGACGAACCCGACGAAGCCCTCCTTCGCCACAATTGAGACCAGGTTCAGAGCGTCGAGGTGGGCGGGGCCAACCAAGGGCACCAGTGTGGGCGCAACCACGAAAGTGAAAGTCGCGGCGGTACCTAGCAGCAGCATACGGGGCACCAGCTCTGCATGAAATACCGGAATCGCAATGAACAAGCCCAGGGTCCGCGGCAGCGATAGGCCCAATGCCAACGCGAATGTCTCGAACTCATGGATGTCCTCGAGGGCTTGCAATTCGGGCCTCGCTCAGCGTCCAAGGCCTGGCAGTGCCTCGAAGGCACGCAGGGTGAAGTTATAAAGCTCGCCACCCATCCAGCGCGCCGTCATGACCAATGTCGCCATGACGGCGATCAGCTTGATACCGAAGGAGAGGGTCTGCTCCTGGATCTGGGTCAGTGCTTGGAAAAGAGAAAACAGCACGCCGACCACCGAGGCCACGATGATCGGCGGCAAAGAGAGCCACAAGGACAAATAGAGCGCGTGTGTGAGAAAGCCCACCAGTTCGGATGTGTTCATCGATGCCTCATGCGTAGGTGAGGATGAGGCCTTCGATCAAGCGGGTCCAGCCGTCGACCGCAACGAAAAGGAATAGCTTGAGAGGCAGGGATACGGTGACTGGCGACATCATCATCATCCCCATCGCCAGAAGAATGTTGGAGACAATGAGGTCGATGATCACGAAGGGCAGATAGAGCAGAAACCCGATCTGGAATGCGGAAGTGAGCTCTGCCACGATGAAGGCGGGCATCAGCACCAGGAAATCAGTGGGCGTCACATCCTGGGACAGTTCCGGACCCCACATCCGGCGCGCAGCGCGGACAAAGAAGTCCCGCTGCTCCGGCTTCGTCTGACGCTCGAGGAAACCTCGCATCGGCTCGGCCCCCTTCCGAATGACTTTCACCATTCCCCCTACGCTGCGCAGTGCGGCCGGCTCCTCGAGGAAAGATGTATAGATACGATTTCCAACGGGGGCCATCACGTAGACGGTGAGGATGAGCGCCAGCCCGTACATGACGATATTCGGAGGGACCTGCTGCACACCAAGCGCATTGCGCACCAGATTCATCACAACCGAAATCTTCAAAAAACAGGTCGTCACTGCAACCAGTGTGGGCAAAATGGCGAGCAGGCCAAAGGCGAGAAGGAGCGTGACCGGATCGAAAGACTGCATCAGACCTCCGGAGGCGGCAGTTCGGGAAGATCCGGCAGATCGTCGAGCCCGTCAGAGGACCCGGACTGGCCGCCACCGGCCCCTCCCATTGGCGGCACGGTCTGACCCGGCGCCATGTCTGTGGCCGCATCGGCACGTTCCCAGGGCAAGTCGCCGAGGTCCTGGGTTCCGAGTGAGCGAAGCACGACGCCCAGTCGGCCGTCTATATCGATCAGTTCCCCCAGACCAACACGCACGCCGTGAATGCGGACTTGGACAGCTTCTGAGAGTGGGCGCCCCAGGTCCAGGGCCTGGCCCACCTGCAACGCTTCCACTTCTGCGACGGTCAGGCGTAACTCCCCGACATCGAAGGCCACCCGCAAGGGGACTCGGCGCAGGTCGTCCAGTGGACCGGCGTAGAGGTCGTCCTCTTCAAAGTGATCCAAGGCGCTCCCTCCTTGCTGCCAGCTCGCGGTGACGAAGAGTTGCCCAGCCTCGGGACGCGCGCGGAGCACTAAAGGTCCACAGGTCAACCAGAGTTCGCCGTCGGGCGCCAGCAAAGGGCGCTCGACCAGGATGGCATCGCCAGGGCGCAGGCCCGACCATTCCTCGGGTGTCATCCAGGTGAAGCCCACCTCGGCACGCAAGACCATCGGCAAATGATCGGGCAGGATGGGACCGGGTGTGACCGGACAATCCTCCAGGCAGCTGGCGAGATGCAGTACAGCATCGCGAGTAGCCGAGAGCCAGCCATCGATCGTGAAATCGGCACCTGGAGATCCGGACTTCAACTGCAAACGCCATGTCGCCTCCTGACGATATGTGGCATTGCCTGCTCTTTCGATCCGGACGACACGCAATTCGCCGCGTCCGACCCCCGACAAGCTTGGCAGCAAAGTACGTGCGGCGGCCTCGAGGATCGCAGCAGAAAAAGGTTCAGGCAGGTCGGGAAAATCGAGTTCGGGAAATCCTTCGGCCAGCCAGGCTTGGGCAGCGCGTGCGGGCAGGTAAAACTGGAATGGAGCATCCCCCCATAAAACGTCCAAGCGCCAGGTAGAGGCCGGAATCTCCTCAGGCAGACCCGGAGAATTCGAATCAAATGCGGCGGTCAGTGTGAGAAACCAAGGTCGATCCGCAAGCGAAACCGGCAAGGAATTTGCCCGTTGCAGGATGAGGTTCGTAGCGCGCACCAAAGGCTGGCTGCGCGATGGAAATCGCAAGGGCTCCCAGGATCTCAGGACAGGCTCAATTGCCTGCATGCAGATACTCCACGTCTTCACCCGCGGATGCATCGGCCCAGTCCGCATCCACCCCACGCAGGGTCACCTGCACCGGCCGCTTCAGGCGGCCAGCGACCTCCCCCAGCTCCCGCTGGGCCACTGACCGCAGCAAGCGCCTGGATTTTTCGTTGGTACAGATGAATTCCAGTTGGATCTGGCCGGCCAGTACCTGCATCACGGCCTGAACGCCGGGCAGGATCCGCGGGTCGATGTCCATGCGGATTTGCTGGGCGCCGGCCGAGCCGACGCCGGCGGCCATGCGATCGGCCACTGCTTGCACTTGCCGCCAGACTTCACTGGCATTTCTGCTCGCAGACGTGGATGACCGGCCCTCCTCTGTGACCTGCAGAGCCCCAAGCTGAACAGGCGGCTGAGGAACGGCCGTTTCGGGGGGCTGGCGGGAGAGCGCTTCAGGCCCCTCATCGAGAGGGCCTTCTGCAGCGATCTTCGCCTCCCTGGCCCCAGGCAGGCGCTCTCCGGACTCACGCATGAAGCCTTTCGCTCCTGGAGAGTCTTTCCTCCCGGCGAGGGATTCCGAAGGCGATTGCCCCGAAACTTGCCAGTCATTCGAGGGGGCGGGCGCCATCGACGCGGCGGAATTGGGCCCGGTCGCCTCAGGATCATCCCGCACTGCAGCAGCGTGCGCGTCGCCACTCCAACCTTCAGGCGCATTGGCCATTCGCCCCCAGGGATCTGAATTGGCAAGGTCTCCGGGGGGAGAGGTTGGAGCCGGGATGGAGGGAACTGCCCCCTGGCCTGCGGCCTGGGATCGAATCTGAGGGTGAACGGGTCTCGGCATGAATGCGGCGACGACTCCGAGCGTGGCCTGCATCATGGAGAGCAGTAGCGGATTCATGCTGGCATCGGGTGGCGAGCGCGAGTCCACTGCCGACTCTTCCTGCGCCGACTCCCCCGGCTGACCACCGTTGGCCACAGCCTCCGGCCTCCATGACCACGCCTCAACGGGGCGGCCCGCCAAGGCCCGTTCGAAGCGGAGGACCATTGCTTCCAGAGACTCGGATGAATATCCCTGGCTCTCTGAAGAAGGGATCACGCCGATCGCCTGGCTCAAGGCTCCCGGTGTCCGCCCCATCCTTGATTGCGCACGCAGCTGAGACGGCGCCATTTCGCTCAGGGAGGTGATCGAATCCTCAGATGCAGTCGCGGGGAGTTCGCCGCCATCCTCGCCTGAAAGTCGTTCTAGAGCCGTCTTGGATTGCGCGGCAGGTGCGCGCACGCGTGGTGGGGAATTGGAATTCATCCGCTCTCCTGTTCTTGTCGGCGCTCGGCCAGCATCCGCCCGCTGCGGGTTTCGGCCACCTCCTCCAGCTCGAGCTCCTCCAGGCGGTCGACCTCCTGCGTGGCCTCTTCAGCGGCGACGCGCACGAGTTCAACGAATCGCTCTTTCACCTGAAGCGCATGCGAATGCTCTGCACGCCGTTCCTCAAGGGCCTGTGCCTCTCTGTGCCTTTCGGCACGCGCCTGTTCCAGCTTCTTTTCGAATTCGCGCTCCTGCGCACGCATTTCATCGACCGCCAGATGCACATCGTCGATATGGGATAGCCGAACGACGCGGCTGCATAGGTCGTCGAACAGGGCCCGCTCGCGGCGGAGGGCCTCATCGCGGTAAGTCTCGAGCTTTTCCTGCCTGCTCTGCACCTCGGCGGCCGCCCGCTCGAGGGCCAGGCGCTGACGCGTCACCGCCAGCCCTGCGCGAGCTTCACGAAAAGTCTTGATCTCCAGAACCTGGTCGAGCATTCCCGTCATCAAGATTCCCCAAGGGTGATGGCGTCTATCAGGACTCGACCAAGTTGCGCAACTTAGAAAGCGTCTGCTGGAAGTCGGCGACGTCGTCGGTGCGCTGGCGCAGGAATTGATTGATCTGGTCCTGCTTGTCGATCGCCTCGTCGGTGGTCTTGTCGCCGCCGCGTTGGTATTCGCCGATCTTGACGAGCAGCTCCACCTCCTTGTACTTGGCCATGAGTTCCCGCAGTCGCCCGGCTGCAGAACGGTGCTCGGGCGTCACCACGAAATGCATCACCCGGCTGGCAGAAGCGAGGACGTCGACTGCCGGGTAGTGGTTCGCGGCACCGAGCTTGCGGGAAAGCACGATGTGGCCGTCGAGGATGGAGCGCGTCTCATCGGCGATGGGTTCGGTCATGTCGTCGCCCTCCACCAGCACGGTGTAGAGCGCCGTGATGGACCCCTTGTCGTTCATCCCCACGCGCTCCATCAGCCGGGGCAACGTGGCAAAGACGCTGGGCGGGAAGCCCCGACGGGTTGGAGGCTCGCCAGCGGCCAGGCCGATTTCCCGCAGGGCCCGGGCGAAGCGGGTGACACTGTCCATCAGGAACAGGACCCTCTTCCCCTGGTCGCGGAAGTACTCGGCAATCGCCGTGGCCACATAGGCGGCCTTGGCCCGCTCCATCGAACTGCGGTCCGAGGTGGCACACACAATGACCGAACGCCGCCGACCCTCGGGCCCCAGTTCGTGCTCCAGGAATTCCCGCACCTCGCGGCCGCGTTCGCCGATCAGCGCCACGACTGTCACGTCGACCGCCGCACCTTTGACCAGCATGCCCATGAGCGTGGACTTGCCACCGCCGGCGGCAGCAAAAATGCCCATACGCTGGCCTTCACCACAGGTCAGCGTGGCATCGAGTACCCGAACACCGAGGGGCAAGGGCTTTTCGATGAGCCGACGTGTGAGCGGGTCGGGCGCAGGGGCCATGACCGGATAGAACTTGTCCGCCTTGATGGGCCCCAGGCGCTCCGCGTCCATGGGGCGACCCAGACCGTCGAGTACCCGTCCGAGCAGACCCCAGCCGACCGGCACCATGTGCGCCTGCCCCGTCGGGATGACTTCGGTCGACCCGCTGATACCAGTCATTTCACCCAGGGGTGTGAGTAGGGCCGAGTCCTTGGCCAGGCCCACGACTTCGGCCTTGATCTCGAAACCATCTTCAGGGTTACGCAGCACGCAGACTTCGCCCACTTTCACATGAGGCACAACGGCTTTGACGATGGTCCCCACCACTTGGACGACGCGGCCTTTGATGCGCAATGTGCTCAAGTCCCGCAGAGCCATGGCCATCATGTCGAGGACATAGTCAAACCGTTTCATGCGCGAGCTTTCAGCCTGCATCGATGCCTCCACTCCATCAGGCCCGGCTGCCGAGCACGCGCTCGAAAGCCTGCCGCAGCGCCTGTAGCTGGGTCTCCAGGCTGGCTTCTACGACCCCGATTTCAGTCTCCAACACGCAGGCGTCGCCCTCCATCTGAGGGTCACCGATGACCTCGATGACCTCGATCCCCGGGAACTCCGCCTTGAAACTACCGACCCGTTCCCGTACCGCGACGACCTCCGCTGGGGCAAGCCGCAACGTCACCTGCTTCTGGCTTCGGGCCACCGCCAGCACATTGCGCACGGTGACCAGCACACGCTCCTTGTCGTCGTAGCCGTGAATGACGGCGCGTACGGCGTCCATCACCAGGTCGACCATGCGCCCTTCCAGGCTCGCAAAAAAGTCGACCTGCCGGGCGACGTTCTCGATGAGCTTTTCTGCCGCTTCCATGCGGGCCTGCTCCTGTCCTTCCGCATAGCCGCGACTCCGCTCCGCTTCAAACGCGGCCTGCGCCTGACCCATGACGAGGTCAGCCTGGGTACGAGCGGCTGCCAATGCGGCCTCGCTGTCGGCCAGCACCTGCATCTGGTCCGCATGCAAGACCTTGCATCCAGGTGGAACCTGGACCGACAGAGTCCGCGTCGGGCTTAGCGGAGCGCGGGGAAGTGCGAAAGCCATTGGGCGTCCCGTTCTTGAATCAGTGCCCTGCACAGCGCCAAAGCCTGCAGGGGGTCGGAAAGGGTGCCGGGCAAGGCATGAATCCCCATCCCCGCCGACTCCAAAGGTTTCAACGGGACTTCGTTCGCCTTTTCACCAGCAACAACGGCTGCTGGGGGCAGGCGCAGACGCCCTCGACGTGCAACCGGCCCCTCTCCCGCGGAAAAGGCATGGGCCAACAAGGCGCAGCCCCATTGCTCGACCTGCGTCTCCAACGCATCCGCCTGAACTCGCGGACCCTGGCCGTCTCCTGCCCAGAGACGCGGAGCCGCGCGACGGACGAACTCCATCGACTCGGCGCCCATTTGCTGTTCGATCCGGGCAAGGTCGCTGCGGACGATGACCTGGCGGATACTCGGTCCCACCAGCACGAGGCCAGCGGCACGAAGCACCGAGCTGAAAAGCGGAGGCGGCGCAAGACAGAGTGGTAGTGCCGGATCGGTCGGGCCGTCGATCCAGCCCAGGTCCAGTGACTGATCACGCAGCATTGCTGCGGAGACATGACGGTGCAGGATGGCCTCACCATTGACCGGACTGCCCTGAGCGCCCAGCCGCAGCAAGGCCTCGAGGACACGGCCCCACAGGCCTGAGGCCAAATCTGCCCAAGCCTCCAGCCAAAGGGGGTGCGCCAGTCGCGACGGCAGTACATTGGCCTGAAGCAGCACCGGCGCCAGGACCTGCGCGGAAGCGGAGCCCGGCGATGGAAAAGCGTCCGCGGCACCCCAAGGGCCCTCCGGGGGCACCAGCATGGCCACCAGGGAAGACGCGAGCCAATTGGGCGCTACAGCACTCGCCATGGCTCACCCCATACCCAGGCGTGCGCGGACACGGTGCGGCAGCCACCGTTTCACCAGGCCGTGTCGCCAGGCCAACAGACCACCAGCGGCCAGGAGCGCCAGAACGCCAAAGATGAGCAGGAATCGAGGCAAGACGCTCCCCTGCTCCGAGGTTTCCGATGGCATGGAGGGGGCGGCCGAAGCGGAGGCCCGGGACACTCCCGAGGTACCCGATGCGGATTCCCTGGTGGGAGTCGTCCCTGAGGTGGGCGCGGCGGTGGAGCCGCCGCCGTTAGCAGCGCCCATTCGGGCTCGCAGGGATTGGCTCGGCACCATCACGATCGTGAGCTTGTCCGGCGTCAATCCGGGGATGCTGTTGATCACCAGCCGGCGAACCAGTGGCTGCACGATCTCCATGTCGTAGCCCTCCTGATACTTCAGGAAGACAGCCGCAGAAGAGGGTACAGCGCCCTCGCCGGTGGTGCTGCGCTCAGGCAGGACCACATGGACGCGCGCCACGATCACGCCATCGATCTGATTGAGCGTGCCGCTCAGCTCCTGCGACAAGGCATAGAGGTAACGGGCCCGCTCCTCGAGCGGAGAGGAAATCAGCCCCTCTTTCTTGAACACCTGTCCCATGCCCGCGAAGCGCTCGCGCGGAAGTCCCTGCTCGCGCAAAAGCTCCATCGCACGCCCGACCTGATCGGCTGCGATCTGAAGGCCGACCAGCCCTTCCTTGCCGGGCACCTTTTCAGCAGAAATCCCGGCGTTCTGCAAGGCGCCCAACACCTCGTTGGCATCCGACTCGGGAATGGCGGCCATGAGCTCCACCTTTGGCGCGCATGCCGCCAGTAGGACGCCGAGCAGCAGACCCGAAAACAGACAGGTCAGCCTGACCAAAAGACTCATTGCATCTTCACCAGCTGGTTGGTGTTATCGATTGCCTTGCTCGTCCCCTTCCCCAGGGCCTCGAACATGAAGGAAAACTCCACCATGTCGCGCTGCATGGCCATGAGCTCACCCACCTTGGGCAACGCATTGACAGGGCCGGTCGCATTCGGATCCAAGGGCTGATTGGGATCAGCCGGCCCTACGCCACGCACGCCATTCCAGGCTCTCTGCACCTGGCTCGAGAGCGCCCCCAGCCCATCGAGGATGGCATCGCCGAAAGTGCGATAGGCACCCGGGTTGGCTGGTCCCGCTCCCGGAGAGCCGACGGCGCCCAGGTCTTGCGGTCCTGCCAGGTCATCACTGGCGCCCGCACCTGCGAGGCTGCGCTGGAACCGCGCCACCATGGCTTCATCGGCCGCGAGGCCGGAGACCGGAGCTACCGGAACGGTGCCTTGTGCAACGACCAGGTCCAGGAGTGGATGAACGATCGGTTTGGGATCCATATTGCCTCCGTCGGCCGCAAACAGAAGCTGATGCGGCCAGATGTCACCCTCAGGGGGTCGCCTGGGTCGGCGCAGCCAGAACGCCAGCGAATGCACCTGAAAACATGGCGACTGCGGGCTGGAGACTGGAAATTTCTTCCGCCAGAGGATGGGAGCCGGCCTGGCGCAGCGCCGCCTCAGACTCGTTCTGGCGGCCTGCAGCCTTGAGAACGAGCCCCCGGATGGCGTGCAGGTCGGCATGGTCCTCCTCACGCGCCAGGCGAAGCCCCCGGTCCGTCGCGGCGAGGGCGTCGGGCAGGCGCCCGACGGCCAACCGGGCCATGGCCTGTCCTGCATAAGCCATTGACCGATCGGGGTGACTGCGCGCGATGGCGGCGAAGATCACCTCCGCGGTGTCGGTGTCACACCTTCGTGCGGCCATCAACCCGATCTGAGCGAGGATACGGATCTGCTCATGGGCCAGGGGTATGTCTTGCATCGTTGACCTCCTACTGCTTGAGAAACTTGGCCATGGCCTTCGCACGGTCTGCCACTTCCCCTTCAATCCCCTCTTCATCGCAATGGCGGATCACCGCATCGATGACGACAATGGCCTTGTCGCGCGCCCCGAGCGCCAGCCAGCATTCGGACACCTCCAGCGCAGCCATCGGATTGCCGGGATCCAGAAGGTCCAGATAACGGAACAAGTTGATGGCCGACTCGTACTCGCCCTTCGCCTGTCGAACCCTGGCCAGGGTATGCAGGTAGCGCGTTTCCGCAGGCCGCAAATCACACACCTGCACGAGTACCGTGTCTGCGCGAGGCAAGTCACCTTGCTTCAGCAGCAGCAGGGCCGCAGCGTAGAAAGCCTCGACGTCTTTATCGGAAAAATCGGCAGCCATCGTCTTGGCTGAGGCTTTGGAGATGGCCTCACGCATGCCTGCGGCCACCAGCCGAAGCTCAACAAGCGTCGGGCGACGAGCGGAAGGGGCGGCGGCCTTCATGCGCCCCCCGAGGCCTGTTTCAGGCTTGCGGCAAGCTCGGCCAATGCGCTTTGAATGGCACTCAGGATGGCCCGGGCTGTGTCGGTCGATTGCGAGACCGTCTGGGCACCCGTGTTCTTGACAGCCTCTCCTTGGGAGGCCAAGGCCTGGCTCTCGCTCGCTTCGCTCTGGGCTTCGGAGGATGCCACCTGAGTCCCGGTATCCGCTGTGGTCGCCGCTGCTCCGGTCATGCCCTGGATCGCTTGCGACCCAGGATGGCCCGCATCAGCCAAAGCTTTCAGCCGACCAGCTGCCAGCTCCGCGGCCTGGGCATTGCCACCCGCAGCATTATTGAGGGCGTTTGGTGCCTGCTGCAATCCCATGCCCTGCTTGGCTCCTAGCGCATCGGCCGACTTTGTCGCGCCCTTCCAGGCAGCCGTGCCAGAGGCAGCCGTCAGCCCAAGGGACATGGCGCCCCCGACCCCCTCTGCCACGGCCTTGTCATACCCCCCCGCCTCCTGGGCATCAGCCTGCTTGTCATACGCCTCGGCGCTCGCCATGTTGGCTTTCACCGTCGTCTTGTTGCCCACCGCCACGAGACTCGAACCGAACTCGAGCTGGTCTTTCAGGGCGTCAATCGCCGCGCCCTCCATATAGAGCATCAGGTCGAACAGACTCATGGGCGGCGTGTTTCCAGCTGCCACGAATTTGGCGAGTGCAGCCTGGAAACCAGCCGGATCCACCTGCCTCAGCACTTCGACGATGACGTTCAAGCCCGCCTTCATGGTCTGAAGCCAGGGCGCTCCCGGGTCATTGACCTTGGCGTATTCGATCAGCTTTTGCATGGCCTCCGTGGTCAATTCGCCGTCCTTCAATTCGATCCCGGCCTTTGCGGCGGTCTCTCGAATGGAGTTCCAGTCTTTGCCGTTGACGGACATATGGAAGGTGTTGTCGGCCTCCATGGTGATGCTGAGGGGCGCCTCCGCCTCGTCCGTCTGGATCATTTTTCCCTTGGCCTCGGGCACGAAACCAGGGGTGTTACTCACCGGGCTTGAACTTGTTGAATAGTGGCTGGAATTGACGCTCATGGGAGACCTCGGGTCAAAGTATTGGAGGAAGAAGGACTGCAAATTGCATGACCGACCTCATGCGATCGACGGCGCCAGCAACTCGCTGTTGCTGTTGCTGATCGACCGCAGAGCCCGCACCACGGATTCGTTCACGGACTGGTCCGGCTCGAAGAAGTGGGTGGAGTATTCGATGAGCTGCTTGAGGATCTGATTGGCCAATTCAAAGGTGATACGCGCGCGCTCCTGCTCGGCTTCGGCGTGCTTGGCTTTGGCTTGCGCCTTGCTGGTTTTGTCGGTCACCGCGGCCTGGCCGATCATTGCGGCGCCCTTGGCAGCACCAGCACCGGTTGCGACCACCTTCCCGACGTCGTGTACCTTCCCAGCCTGCTCGGCGATCTTCGGAAAGTATTTCCACATGGCATAAATGGTCAGGGCCAAGGTGAGCGCAGTGAATACGGACTCGATGATCATCAACTTCTTAGGGTCATCCGTACCGGCCCACTGGCAGATGCCACTGATGAAATCCGGGAGGCTTGCCCCCACGATCCCTTGAAGCAACTTACCTGACCCTTCACTCATCCCCAAGGCCTTCTCCATACCCGGGAAGTCGAAGGTCATGTCCTTGGCGTTTTCGTCATGCCTGCGCTCGTATTGCCAACCGATCGTCCCGAAGGCGCTCACTGTCGAATACAGCGCAGAGATCGTCAGCGCGAGTGCCGCGATAACGAGTGGCAACGCCGCGCCGCCTGTCGACGTCACGGCGGCGATCGCGATCGCTGCCATGACACAGGTTGCAATCGCGGTTGCAACCCCGGCAAGCCAGCCAGGAAGCTTGCTCACCCAGGAGTCAAGCGCGTCCTTGAGTTTTTTAGCCAGGTCCATGACTTTCTGGAGCAGCTGATCAGCCTTTTCTTTCTTGACTTCGATCTGCTTATCAATCGAGAGATCTGTCACCTCAGCCATGGTCTGCGCCAACTTCCCCATCAGTGCACGCAGGCGGAGCATCAGAACCTCGGGACTCACTGGCAACCTCGGCGGGGGGAGCTTGTTCCGGGAAGTGGTCGACGACTGCAATCCCGCCATCAACAGATTGGAGGCGGCCTCAATGGCCACCTGAATGGCGATACCGGTCGCCACCCTTTCAATGTTGGCTTTGACGGTTTTGGGAATTTGCGTGAGGGAAGTCCATCCGCCAGTACGCTTCGTCGGCGGCTGGGTCTGGGTCTGGGTCTCCGTCTGCTGCTGCACGCCTGGCGTCAGGGTCGAATACTGGGAATGGATCGACATGAGTCAGCTCCGTTAGTCAGTTGTTTGAGCAGGTGCCGGCTCACGCAACAACTTCAGCATGGCTTCGCCCCGAGATTTCAATTCGGCGTGTTCCGGGCCCTTGCACTCCTCAAGCAGGGAATCCAGAATCCCCGCGGCTGCATCGGCGTCACCGGTCCCCAGCAGGCATTCGGCCAAGTGCAAAAGGTGCTCAGGTTGGTCGGGCTCAAGAATCTTGAGCAGAACGAAGCTACCCGCGGCCTCCTTGTAGCGGCCCGCACACTGCAGGCACGACCCCACGCCCAGGTGGTATCGGGTATCCAGCGAATCCATGCCGGCAAGAAAGCCGAAGACGGGCAAGGCTTCCTCATGGCGACCTGCCTCATAGAGCTGGTAGGCCGCTGCGTAAAAGATATCGAGGTCGTCATCGCTGAAGCCTGCGAGGGAAGCGAAGTTGCCCCCCTTCTGGATCCAGTCGACCAACTTCAGGGCATCCCCGCTGAACCCGGAAAGCTGCGCGAACAGGGCTTCTGCCGTGGCCGCGTCCGAACTGGAGGCGTCGCCCGGCGCGGTACCGTCACCCGCTGGCTGAGGGACTTCGCGCGCATCCATGGCAGCTCGATTCCGATTCAATAATTGATCATCGCCTTGCCCAGGCGAGATTGCTGGTCGAGGGAGCCCTTGCCCGCGTCGAAGTAGCCACTGGCCAGCTGGATCTTGTTGCTCGCGGCCGACATCGCCTTGTTGATCTCCTGCGACATCGCATCCGAATCGGCCTGCACGAGGATCATGGCGCCGTTGACCGTGGTTCCATCGTCGTTAGGGACGAGGCCGTGGTTGACGGAGTAAGTCGTGAGTTGTTTCAGCCTCAACGCATATTCATCTTTGATGATCCGCGCCATCCCGATCGCCGAGGTTCCAAGCTCATTACCGAGAGGGAAGAGTTTTTTGTACTCGGCATTGAATGCATCGAAAAAAAGCGATGCGTTGCTCACCCCGCTGGTCGCACCCGCCAGAATAGTCGTACCCTGCAGATGCGCCAGACCCGCCGCCTGGGTGTCAGGCACTGCGACTGGGTATGGAGGGGTTGACATGTAGTCGGCGAGAAACCCAACCCGCAACTGGTCAACGTTCTCTGGCGTATCGGTAGCGGTCTGCACCACCCTCGCGGCTATCCAATCGCTCTTGTAGTCGGTCCACGACTTCGCAATGATGTCAATACCTTGGGCATTGATCCTGTCGACGGCAAGCCCCACCCGGCCCGCATCCCCGAACAGACGTGACACCTTGTCAGCAGTGGCGGCGGGGTTCTCGATTTGGGTTCCGTCTGCACGCAGCTTGTAGCCGTATCCGCATTTGACTATCAGTGCATTGATGTCGAAACGGAGTGCGGTGACGCGGTTCTGATCCCACTCTGAAATGGCAGTCATCGCGTCCGTCGGCTTTGCAAAGAGGCCGTTCAACTCGTTGAGCTTTGAACTCAGCTCTCCCAGCAACCGCGAAACCTCGATATTCGCGTCGACCAAGGCAAGTTGTGTCTCGCTGTCGACCTGAGCCTTTCGCGCCCAATAGATGACCAGGCCCATCATCGAACCATAAGGAGAGGCGTCCACCACCGAAAACGTGGGGGCTACCTTGTTCACGATGTCTGCGTTCAAGCCTTCGAGGGTGAGGCGTGGGAGAGGTGTGGGCATCGTGGTCCCCTCTCAGATGCGGTTACCGATGTGACGGCGCAGGGCGCGGCGCGCGCCTTCAAATTCCGGGGCCGTCCTTGTGCCCCGCTCGGTATTGGCCTGGGGCGAAGGCAACGCCCCATCAGGGTCGGACGCCAGATCGTCGATTTCCGGCAGGTCGTCTACCGACAAGCCCCATCGGGGGTTACTTTCCACGAGACCGGAAAAATCATTCGCTGCCGCCTTCTTGGCAGCGGCAGGCAAGGCCAGGAAACGGGCCAGTTCGGCTTCGACATCCACCCCTCGCTCGCGCAGCATGTCTTCGAACGCCTGCAACTGCTGTCTTGACTGGCGACGCAGTTCGCGAACCTGGTCTTGCAGGCGATCGAGTTCTTCGCGGGTGTGGGCCATGGCTGGAGGTCAGAGGGAGAGGAAACAGTGGGATGGAGGCGACCGCGTTCAGTAACCTGAAACTTCCTGCCAGTTCCGAAAAGCCCCCTCTTTACCAGCCCTCCCTTTTTGGTCAGGAACCAGCCCTTCGACCCGGTTACTACCGGACGATCTGTACAGGCAAGGGCCCCATGAATCCACGCATCGACGGACCCTACGCGGCCCAGCCCGCCCCCAAGCTCGGAACCGGCCTTTCTGAGTCCTTGCGCAGCCAGACGGGAATGCTGCAGGGCGAGCAGGTGCATGTCTTACCCCCTGGCGGCTCGGTGCTGGGAGATGCCGCCGAAGAAGTGGCCATGTTGTTCGCCGAAAAGGCCGAATCCCGGCGGCATGAAGACCGGGTGGTCAAGGCAGCAGGCAGCCCGTCGTTGGCCTCGATCGAGCAGATCAACACTTACCTCGATCAGGCGCACAAGCAGTCCGACCCCGAGGCGCTCAAGCGCATGGCCCAACGCCTCCTTGAAGCGGGCGGCGAAAACCTCTACGCGCTGGCACGCAGCCATCCGCGCTTCCAGCAGCCGACCGAGCAATTCCTGCTTTTCCAATTCGCACGGCAGCAGGCGGCCGAGCAAGGGCTCGGAGCCGAGGTCCTCCAGCGGCTGGACGCTGCCATCGGCGACCTCGACACCCTTTTCGGGGACCAGATCCAGGCTAACCTGCTCACCATCGAGCCGGCAGCTGCCTATGCACAGACGCCTGAAGAGGTCGGCCAGTTCCAAGGTTCCCTTCAGTCCGTGCTGGGCGCGCCGACGATGGCCAAGGCCCTGCAGGAGGTGCTGCAGCTGGCCGGTCAATCCGGACAGCGGCTGGACAGCGCTCTGGACCAGCTCATGAAGGCCTTGGGCGCCTGCCTGGACACCGGCCTGTCGAGCCAGGAGCACTTGCTGGAAACCGTGGTGAGGGACCTGTTCCACCTCAAGTCCATGAAGACCGTCCTGGAAAAATGCAAAGGCCTGGTGCGAGCCTTGCCACGCCAGAGGAGATCTAGTGACCGAGAGCCCCAGCAAGAGCACTGAGCCGGACGCCGACGTCCTGGCTTTTGATCTGCTCAAGGAACTGGTGGGCATCACCGCCGACCGCTGGATCAACTCGGCTCGGTTCAGCGCCCTGGCGCAGGGCTGGGTCCCCGACAGCGTGCAGGGACAGGTGAGATTTCTCACTCAGGTCAAGGACCTGATCCGCCTGATGCCGGTACAGGTGTTTCCTGATCCGGACAGTCGCCAGGCAGCCATAGTGGCGGTTCAGCAGGCGCTGGATCAAGCCATCGACCTGGAGGAGTCCCAGGCCTCTGGAGACAAGTTGTCATGAACTGGATCGAAGACACCCTGGCCGAGTTTGGCCGGCAGATGGGCATTGACAACCTGCGGGCCGATGCCCAAGGCCGCCTCCAACTGGAGCTGGGGAGCGGCGGTCAACTGTCAGTGGAGCAGATTGAGCGCGACGGGAACGAGGAGGTGTTGGTGCACCTAGCGGTCCCCGTGGGCTACCAGGCCGCAGCCTGGGTACGACGGGCCCTGGCCCGCTGCCACGAGGACGCGGCGGCACGCTGGCCCTTGCAGGTCGGCTTGCGAGGGAGCGGGCCTGATGCCCGCGGCTTGATCCTGGTTCGCACCCCAGCCCGCGGCTTCACACCACAGTCGCTGGGGCAGATGGTGGATTTCCTACGGCGCTGGGCCGACTACGTCCGCTCCCAGGCCTGACCGGGCCCTCAAGACTTCCCCATGGCCACCCTTTCGCAGTCGAACAACCTGCCGCAATCGGCAGGTCGGGGCCTTCAATTCCGCTTTGACCAGGGGCTGGACGTCGTCATCCAGCCTGGGCGGCGGCCCGTCCCGCTGCCTGATGCCGGCGCGATGCCAGCGCCGGATTTGCCAAGCCAGGCGGCACTTCAAAGCCTGCTGGCCGCACCCGACCTGGACAGGCGGGTGGACGTCGCCATTCGCCCCCGGGTCGAGGACCCTGCCCTGCTGATGCCCGCCCGCTTTTCCGCGGCGCTGCGGCAGGCACGGCAAAGCCTGGTGCGGGCCCAGTCCTCACGGTCGCAATCGGGCAGCGCCAAGCAGCGGCGTCTGCGCCAGGCGGCCTCAGTCCTCTCCGAGCAGGAAGAACTGCTGTCCCTGCTCTGGACATACCAACATGCCTTGCAGCAAGGATGAAATGGACTGCCCCGCGCCATGCGACCTGATGAACGCCAAGCCATGGCCCTCCTCGCCCACGTCTTGCTGAAGGGCGGAAAGTCAGAGAAGGCGATGAACCTGCTCGATGGCCTTGACGCCTTGCACCCGGACGACCCGGCCACCCTGCTGGCGCTGGCCGTCGCCCAGATTCGCAGTGACCGGGCCGCTGACGCGCTCAGAACCATCGAACGGGTGAGCCGCCTCGGCAAGGAGCCGGCGCTCCTGCCACTGCTACGCGCCCAGGCCCTGGCTGGCTCTGGCCGCCATGAGCAGGCCGCAGACGCCATGCAGGTATTCCTGCGAAACCAAGGCCTGACCCAGCCATGAACGAGATCAATGCCCGACTACAGAAGCTGGTGCTTCTGGCCACCAGCCGCAACGACATCGTTCTGGCCGTGATGCTGGTGGCCATCACCTTCATGATGATCCTGCCGCTTCCCACCTGGCTGGTGGACGTGCTGATCGGTGTGAACATGACCGCAGCGGCCCTGCTGCTGATGGTGGCGATGTACCTGCCCTCACCTCTGGCTTTCTCGAGCTTTCCGTCGGTGCTCCTGGTCACCACGCTGTTTCGCCTGGGCATTTCGATCGCCACGACGCGGCTGATCCTTCTGAACGGCGACGCCGGCCACATCATTCACACCTTCGGCAATTTCGTGGTGGGGGGCAACCTGGTGGTCGGCCTGGTGGTGTTCCTCATTCTCACCATCGTGCAGTTCGTCGTCATCACCAAGGGCGCCGAACGGGTAGCCGAGGTCGCGGCGCGCTTTTCGCTGGACGCGATGCCGGGAAAGCAGATGTCCATCGATGGCGACATGCGCGCCGGCACGATCGACATGAATGAGGCCAAGCGGCGCCGGTCCGTGGTCGAGAAGGAAAGCCAGCTCTATGGCGCGATGGACGGCGCCATGAAGTTCGTCAAGGGGGATGCGATCGCCGGGTTGATCATCGTCGCCGTGAACCTGCTGGGCGGCATCCTGATCGGGACAATGCAGCGCTCCATGACGGCGGGCGAAGCGGTAAAGACCTACTCCATCCTCACCATCGGCGACGGGCTGGTGGCGCAGATTCCGGCGCTTTTCATTTCGATCTGCGCCGGCATGATCGTGACCCGGGTCCAGTCGGACGAGGGCGGCCCCTCGAACGTGGGCAAGGACATTGGCGCGCAGGTGATGGCCCAGCCCCGTGCGCTGATCATTGCCTCGGCTGTTGCCCTGGGGATGGGCCTGATTCCAGGCATGCCCACCGTCACGTTCGTGGCCCTGGCCAGTGTCTTGGGGACCATGGGCGTTACGCTGCTGCGCGGGACCCGCAAGGTGCTCGACGCCCGAACCGGTGCCGTTACCGAGGTTCCGGCCATGCAAGCGGCCAGTGATGCCGGCAAGCCATCGACAGCCGACGACAGCAGCGAGTTCTCGCCGACCGTTCCGCTCCTGATGGACGTAGCCTCACACCTGAAGGACAGCTTCAGCCCGCAAGTCCTCAACGACGAGCTGGTCAAGATCCGCAAGGCGCTTTACTACGACCTGGGGGTGCCGTTCCCCGGAATCCAGCTGCGTTTCAATGAAAGCCTGCCTCCGGAAACCTACGCGATCTTGCTGTCCGAGGTGCCGGTGGCCCAGGGCAAGCTGCGGCACGGCCACATCCTGATTCGCGAAAAAGAGGAAAACCTCAGCGCAATGCGCGTGCCCTTCGAGAAGGATGGCCCCTTCCTGCCCGGCATTCCGACCTTGTGGGCGTCCGCCGAGCTGAAGGAGACGCTCGAGCAGGCACGGATTCCCACCATGGACGCCAACCAGGTCCTGACATTCCACCTGGCCTTTGTCCTCAAGAAGCACTCGGCAGATTTCCTGGGGATCCAGGAGACCAAGTTCCTCATGTCATCGATGGAGGCGCGATTCCCCGACCTGGTTCGCGAAGCGACCCGGGTGCTCCCCATCCAGAAGATTGCCGAGATCTTGCAGCGGCTGGTTTCCGAGGACATTTCGGTTCGCAACCTGCGCGCCGTGCTGGAGGCGCTGATCGAATGGGGTCAAAAGGAAAAGGACTCGGTCCTGCTCACCGAGTATGTCCGGTCGACCCTCAAGCGCCACATCAGCCACAAGTTCTCGAGCGGACAGAACATGCTGCCCGCCTATCTGCTGGCACCCGCCGTGGAGGAGCAGCTGCGAGGGGCGGTTCGCCAGACCAGCGCGGGCAGCTACCTGGCTCTGGACCCGCCGACGGCCAAGCGGCTGGTGGAGCGGATCAGACAGACCGTGGGCGACCGCGGCGCGAGCGCGCACAAGCCAGTCTTATTGACCAGCATGGACATCCGGCGCTACCTGCGCAAGCTGATCGAGCAGGAGCTGTACGACCTGCCGGTACTGAGCTACCAGGAGCTCACCACCGACATCAACATCCAGCCGCTGGCGAGGGTTGAGCTATGAACCCGCTTCAGGCCAGGGCCTGCTCCACGGAGTCGGTGAGGGGGAACAGGCCCAGGAAGCCGCTCATCTCGAACAGGTCGCGCACGCTTTCACGCATTCGAGCCAGCACCAGCCGGCCCCCCGCGCCACGCAGGCGCTTGCCGGCCATCAGGATGACTCGCAATCCGGCTGAACTGATGTAGTCCAGATCTGCCAGGTCCAGCACGATGCCCTTGCAACCGCCATCCAGTTGTTCGACCAGCATGGCCTCCAAATCGCCGGAAGTGGCACTGTCAAGCCGGCCAACGGGGCGAAAAACCTGCGTCGAGTCATGCGACTCATGGTGGACAAGCATGAAACCTCCTGATTACTATATGAAAACATTGTAATCACAGGATATGCATAAAGACCGCATGTTGGAGCTACGTGTGTTGACCGGCACACACGCCGGCGCACGCGTGCTGCTGCCCGACCAGCCTCAAAGCCTGGGCAGCGCTTCCGACTGCGATCTCATCCTCACCGACGAGGGCCTGCTGGCCCACCATGCACAGATCGAGGCCCGTGACGACGGCACCGTCCTGCTGCAATGGCTAGAGCCACCCGGGCAGGAGGTGATCCTGAGCTCAGGAGAAGGAGCCGAGCTCGGCCCCATCCAGATCGCCATCGAAAGCGCAGACATGCCCTGGCGGGACACCGTGCCGCTGCGCGGTCCCGTGGCGACTGAGGCACTGGCAAATGGGAGTCCTGATGGGCAGGCGGCGGCGACCCACGGCAAGCCAAGCGGTGAAGCCCTGGGGAGACTTCGGAGTCCGCAGAACGTCGCGTCCATGCTGGTCTGGACTCTTGCCGGCCTTGGCCTGCTCGCCTCGGGGGTCGCAGTCGCTCAATGGCTGCTTCAGGGACACGGCCAGGCCTCGAACCAGGCCTCTGGATTGGCTGCCGAGAATGGAGGGGCTGCTGCTAGTCGACCCGCATCGGCGCGTGCCGCTGTCGAGGCCGCCATCGCGCCGTTGGGACTCGGGACGAAGGTACGGGTCGAACCGGACGCCCGGACGGGTGGAACCGGCGTTCGCGTCCGGGCGGCCTACCTGGATCAAGCGCAAGCGCAGGCTTTGCGAGAGGCCCTGCAGCGGCTGCCGCAGCCGCCTCGGCTCGACTTCCTCACGGCGGCCCAGGTCGAGGCGCTGCTGGAGGATGCCTTGCTGATGCGGGAAGGCGGCACGGGGACCCGTCTGAAAGGCACACCACTCGAAGGCGGTCGCTTCCGCATTGACGGCCATGTGGGCAGCAAGCAGCAGGCCGAGGAGCTGCTGGGGCAATTGGCGCGAACGCTGCCATGGATTCAAGGCCTGGAATCCGGCCTCGTGATCGACGAGGAGGAAGCGCAGGCCCTGTTGCAGGCCCTGCAGGGCCTGGGGCTGGGCGAAGTCGAGGGGCAATGGTCCGGCAGCCGCCTCGAGTTGCGCGCCCGCATCCCTTCGTCCCTGATTCCCCGTTGGGAGCGTGGCCTGGCCGCCGCCGTGGCCAGCCACAACGTGCCCTTCAATGTCGCGGTGATTGCCGCACCGCCACCAGTCGCTGCGGCCCTGCCGTTTGCCCTGCGCAGCGTCGTCGGCGGCGTCATGCCCTTTGTCACGCTGAGTGACGGCCGTCGTCTGGCCATCGACGGTCAAGCCGAAGGCTGGCGGTTGCTGGCCATCAGGCCCGAAGCCGTGGTGTTTGAAAACGCGCAAGGTCTGCGCTTCACGCTGGAGAGGTAAGCATGCATCCCTATCCCTTCCCCTTTCGATCCCCCCTGCTCGGTTCCGGGCAAGCGGCACTGAACGGCGCGTCCCCTCCCAAGACTCCAGCGCCTTCCGACGGAGGCAGGGGCTCCACACCGTCCACGCCCTGGTCTGATCTGGAAGCCGCCCTGGCGGGGCCCCAGTCCGCAGCGCTGGCGCAAAGCCTCCAATCTTCCCTGGAGGACCAGCGGCAGAACCTGAGCCAGAAGATCCAGTCCCTGTCCATGGACCGCTCTGCCTACGCCTTGACACAGGCCTATCTGGATGCCATTGAAGCTGCCCAGGAATTTCTTGCCGCAAACCCCATTCGCCGCTGAGGCGCACATCCCCAAACGTCCGTCTATTGAAGGAGTCCCGCCATGACCATCGCCTCACACGAAGTCAATATGGGCATCGCCTATTACGAGTTCAAAGACAGCCTGCAGGCTGCCGAGACCAGCATCACCGATCAAATCTCGATCCTGGGCACCAACACCTCCGACCAGCCGACGCAGGCCCAGCTGCTCTTGCTGCAGTACAAGATGCAGGTCTTCGCCTTCTTCGCAGAATTCACGTCGACCATGGAGAAAAAGATCGGCGAGACCTTCCAGGGTGTCGTGCGCAACTTCTGACGCTGTCCAGCACATCTGCACGCATGACGACCGGCTTCTCGTGATGGCGCCGCCGGCCTTCCATGCGCAGTTATCCAGCCGCATCGCTGATCTGCCTCCCCTGCTCCAGGCCTTGCAGGAATGGATGGGGGGCATCGGGGTGCCAGCGCCCGCCGCGCGAGATGTCCATCTGATGCTCGATGAATTGATCACCAACATCGTGCTGCACGGCTATGAGGGCAGGACCGATGGGTGGCTGGAGGTTGAGGCAGAGGCCCGGGGCGCCTCCCTGCTGCTCACGCTGCGTGATCGCGCACCCGCTTTCGACCCGCGCGCAGCGCCCTGGCCTGACGCCACCAGCCCGCTGGAGCAGCGCCCGATCGGTGGACTGGGCCTGATGTTCGTGCGTCGATTGGCCGACGCGATGGATTACCGCAGGTACACGACCACAGAGGGCAGTGAAGTGAACGAACTGCGCATCACCCGTCACTTCGCGCAACCCGCTGTCTGACCCCATCCTCAAGCGCGCCTCCCGCGCCCTGACGCGGAAACACCTGGTTCAGATACGGGTGTGATGGAGCATCGCCGGCAACGTCGCGGCCGATGAACTGCCGGACATGACCGGCGCAGACGCGGAATCCGGCTGGGCGAGCCGAGCCGCCCATTGGGCCGCCCGCCCCAGGAGCAGCTCGATCGCATCCAGCAGTCGTGCCGGCACGGTGGAGGGCAGGTGCAATGCCTGTTGCATGCAGACGCGTCCTTCCGGGTCCACCGCCACCGTCGCTCCGGAGGAGGCTCCCCCAAGGTGCTGGGCCTGCAACCAGGCAACCCAGACAGCGGGCGGGATGGCCTCGAGTTGTCCCGGGCCGGTCACGGGGCAACTCAGATACAAGGTCTCGTGAGAATCGTCCAGGACGAGGCTCAAAGCCCATCGACGTGCGACGAGCAGGAGACAGCAACCCCGCTCATCGAGAGACATGGACGAGATGCCGATCTGGTCGCCCAAGTGGCGAACCAGTGCGTTGGCCTGGTCGACGGGGGACGGTGCGCGCATGGATTGAACTCCTCGGCCGAGGGTACGTGAGCGCCACCCACTGATGGATCCCGGGCGCTGACACTCAGCTCAGAACAGCCCCGGTCCGCGGACCGCATCGACCAGCCCTTCACGCACGGTGGGAAAGCGCAGACGAACCCGAAGTTCGCGCTTGAGCCGGCTGTTGTCAAGTCTGCGCGATTCGCTCATGAAACTCAAAAGGACAAGCGGCAGCTGGTCGCGTGCCGTGTCGCGCCGCACCCGGGGCGGACGGGGCATGCCGTAGAGGTCGGCGGCCAGGTCGAAGTAGTCGCCCATCTTGAGCGCGCTGTCGTCGCTGGCGTGGACGGCACGCTGGGGCTTGCCGCGCCACAGGGCGGCGATGACGGCGCGGGCGAGGTCGTCGGCGTGGATGTGGTTGGTGTAGACGTCGTCCTCGGGCCGCAGCACCGGCGTGCCGCGCTGCAGCCGGTCGCGCGGCGTGCCGCCGGGACGGTCACCGGCGTAGATACCCGGAATGCGCAGCAGGCTCACACGGGCGCCGGTGGCGCGGCCGAAATGCCGCAGGATGCGTTCGGCGTCGACCCGGCGCTGGGCGCGGGGGGTGGACGGGGTGACCGGCCGGGCCTCGGTGATGCGCGCGCCGTCGCAGTCGCCGTAGACCCCGCTGGTGGAGCCGTAGGCCACGGAGCGCGGCGGCGTGCGCCGGCGCAGCGCGCGCGCCAGGGCCAGGGTGCGGGGGTCGCGCCACCACTGGGCCTCACCTTCCGAAGGCGGAGGCGCCAGGTGGACGATGCGGGTCGCCAGACCGGCCAGACGGGCCAGCGAGGCCGGCTCGTCGAGGTTGCCAACGAGGGGGGTGAGGCTCTGGGCGCGCAGCTCTTGGACGCGCCCCGGTGTCGAGGTAAGGGCCAGGAGGCGCGGCCGGTGGCCCGAGGCGGCCACCGCCGAGGCGGACCGGTACGGGCCGGAGACGTCAGCCCCGGCCTGGCGCTTGGCCACGCGCAGGCCGACGTCGCCGCAGCCGACGATCAGCAAACGCTCACGCCGGAAGCGGGCCGGGAGGGCGCCGAGAGGGCTCTGGTTTGAGGGCAAAATCCTGCGATTCGAGTAGACAGCAGTCCCTGAGGATAACCAAGATGACGAGCACCCCCGGCAGCTTCCAGGTCACCGTGCAGCCGAGCGGCCGCCAGTTCAGCGTGGAGGCCGGCGAGACCGTGCTGGCCGCGGCCATCCGCCAGGGCGTGGGCCTGCCCTATGGCTGCAAGGACGGCGCCTGCGGCTCCTGCAAGTGCAAGAAGCTCGAGGGCCAGGTGACCCACAAGGACCACCATTCCAAGGCGCTCAACGCCGACGAGGAGGCCGCGGGCCTGGTCCTGACCTGCAGCGCCACGCCCCAGACCGACCTGGTGCTGGAGTCGCGCCAGGTGACGGACGAGAGCGCCTTCCCGGTGCGCAAGATGCCGGTCCGGGTGCAGTCGATCGAGCGACTGGCCCACGACGTGATCGGCCTGCGCCTGCAGCTACCGGCGAACGACCCGATGCGTTACCACGCCGGCCAGTACGTGGAGTTCATCCTGCGTGACGGTGCCCGCCGCAGCTATTCGATGGCCAACGCCCCGCACATGATGGTGCAGACCGAGGGCGGCGTCACCACCGGACCGGCGATCGAACTCCACATCCGCCACATGCCGGGCGGCCGCTTCACCGACCACGTGTTCGGCGCGATGAAGGAAAAGGAGATCCTGCGGGCTGAAGGGCCCTTCGGCAGCTTCTTCCTGCGCGAGGACTCGGACAAGCCCATCATCTTCCTGGCCTCCGGCACGGGCCTGGCCCCGATCAAGGCCATCGTCGAGCATATGCAGTTCAAGGGCATCAGCCGCCCTGCGACCCTGTACTGGGGCGGCCGCCGGCCGGTCGACCTGTACCTGGACGGCTGGCTGCGCGTGCAGTGCGAGCGCATGCCCCAGCTTCGCTACGTGCCGGTGGTGTCCAACGCCCTGCCCGAGGACGACTGGACCGGCCGCACCGGCTTCGTGCACCAGGCGGTGCTGGAGGACTTCCCCGACCTGTCGGGCCACGAGGTGTACGCCTGCGGTGCGCCCATCGTGGTCGAGTCGGCCCAGAAGGACTACGTCGAGCGCGCCGGGCTGCCGCCCGAAGCCTTTTTCGCCGACTCCTTCACCTCCGAAGCCGACAAGCATCAGGGCTGACCCGAAGGGGCTTCTCGACCCGCACCAACCCACCTGACCACCATGAAGAAGATGACCACCACCCGCACACCCGCCTCTCGCGCCCTGTCCTCCTCCCGCCGCAGCCTGCTGGCGGCCAGCGCGCTGGCGCCCCTGGTCGCGGCGCTGCCTACGGGCGAGGCCTGGGCACAGGCGGTGGGCACGGGAGGTGCGGCGGGCGCGCGCCCCATCCGCCTCATCGTCCCCTACGCCGCGGGCGGCCCGATCGACGTGACCGCACGCCTGCTGGCCGAGAAGGTCAAGGACACGCTGGGCACGGTGATCATCGACAACAAGCCGGGCGCCGGCGGCAACCTGGGCGCGGACCTGGTGGCCAAGGCCGCGCCCGACGGCCTGACCATCGGCATCTCGGCAGTGGCCACACATGCGATCAACCCCTGGCTGTTCGCGAAGATGCCCTATGACGCCTCGCGCGACTTCGCCGCCATCACCCAGATGCTGCGCGTGCCCAACGTGCTGGTGATGAACGCCGAGACCGCGACACGCCTCAAGATCAACACCCTGGCCGACCTGATCGCCTACGCCAAGGCGAACCCGGCCAAGCTCAATTACGGCAGCGGCGGCAACGGCAGTGCCGGTCACCTGGCCGGCGAGATGTTCAAGCAGGGCGCCGGCATCTTCGCGGTGCACATCCCCTACAACGGCGGTAACCCCGCGCAGCTGGCCCTGCTTTCGGGCCAGGTGGACTTCAACTTCGACAACCTGGCGACCGCCGCGCCCAACATCCGCGCCGGCAAGCTCAAGGCCCTGGCGGTCACGACCCTGCAGCGCTCGCCCCACCTGCCCGAGGTGCCGCCGGTGGCGGACACCCTCAAGGGCTTCGCCATCGACACCTGGTGGGGCCTGGTGGCCCCGGCGGGCACGCCACGCGAAGTGGTGCAACGCCTGAACCAGGCCTTCACTGCCGCCCTGCAGGCGCCGGACACCCGCACCCGCTTCGGGCAGCTGTTCGCCGAGCCGGTGTCCAGCACGCCCGAGGAATTTGCCGCCTTCATGCGCGCCGAGCTGGCCAAGTACGAGCGGGTGGTGAAGGCCTCGGGCGCCAAGGTCGACTGAGAGCCATCCCGGCTTCCTACGGGCTGCTAGCCCCCGCGACTACAGGGGGGCGGGGAGCGCCTGCCTAGATTCGTGCCTTCCGCGAAACACGAAGAAAGGCACGCCATGTCCTCTGCACGCTTCACTCCCCTTCCCCGGATGCGCCCGGCCCTCGCCGCCCTCGGCCTGGGCCTGCTGGGATTGACGACGACCAGCCCGGTACTGGCCGGCGATGCGGCCTCCTCCGCCTCGCGGGCCGACATGGGCGCCGCGGGCGGCCTGCGCGTGAGCCAGGCCATGGATCCCTACGCGGCCTCGCCGAGCGGCTATCCTGCGCCCGGGACGCCAGGTTCGTCTTCCTCGGACTATGGGCCGTATGAGAGCCGCAGCAGCACCCTGGGCGCCCCCAGCTCCGGCCGCAGCGGCAGCTGGTGGATGCCGGGCGGAGGGCGCACCTCCGTCGGCCTCAACCTGGGCCGTTCGAGATTCGACACGCGCTGCGACCCGGGCTTTTCCTGCGACGACAAGGACATCTATGTCGCGCTGACCGCGCGCAACATGGCGACCGAACATGTCGGCGGCGAGATCGGCCTCGTCCATATGGGGCGGATGGAACGCGGCGGCGGCCACACGCGGGCCACGGGGTTGAACCTGAGCCTGGTCGGCAAGACCGGCTCGCTCACCGGCGGCTCCGGGACGATGGGCGGCCTGGGCGCCTTCGGCAAGATCGGCGGCGTCTGGGGACGTACCCGCACCAGCCTGGCCCCCGGCTCGACCCTGGCCGGCGGGACCGAGAACGGCTTCGGCCTGTCTCTGGGCGCCGGCCTGAGCTGGGACTTCAGCCCCCGGACCTCGGCAGTGCTGGAAGTGGACCGCTACTGGTTCCGCTTCCCGGGCTCGGGCCGGGACCCGGTCAACACGGCCAGCATCGGCCTGCAGTGGCGGTATTGAATCACTCGCCGAGGTAGGCGGCCCGCACCTTCGGGTCGTCCAGCATCTGGCGAGCGTCGCCGCTCATGGTGATGAGGCCGGAGTCCATCACGTAGCCGCGGTTGGCGATCTGCAGCGCGCGGCTGGCGTTCTGCTCCACCAGCACAATGGTCACGCCCTGTGCGTAGACGTCCTTCACCACCTCGAAGATCTTGTCGACCATGATGGGCGACAAGCCCATCGAGGGCTCGTCGAGCAGCAGCACGCGGGGGCGGCTCATGAGGGCACGGCCCATGGCGAGCATCTGCTGCTCGCCGCCGGACATGGTGCCCGCGAGTTGGTCGCGGCGCTCCTTGAGGCGCGGGAAGATGGTGAAGACCTTGTCGATGTCCTGCGCGATGCCGGCCTTGTCCTTGCGGATATGGGCGCCCATCTGCAGGTTCTCGGTGATGGTCATGCGGGTGAACACGCCGCGGCCCTCGGGCACCATGGCCAGGCCCTTCTTGACCAGGTCCCAGGCGCCCTGGCCCCGGATGCTTTCGCCCAGGTACTCGATGTCGCCGCCAGCCAGCGGCAGGGTGCCGGTGATGGCCTTCATGGTGGTGGTCTTGCCGGCGCCGTTGGAGCCGATCAGGGTGACCAGCTCGCCGTCGCGGACCTCGAAGTCCACGCCTTTGACCGCCTGGATGCCGCCGTAGGCGACCTGCAGGCCCTTCACTTTGAGCAGAACGTCCGCCATCTCAGTGTCCTCCCGTGCCGAGGTAGGCCTCGATCACTTTCTCGTTGCGCTGCACGTCGGCCGGCGTGCCCTCGGCGATCTGCTTGCCGTAATCAAGCACGGTCACCCGGTCGCACAGGCCCATGACCAGCTTCACGTCGTGTTCGATCAGCAGGATGGTGCGGTTGTCGTTGCGGATCCGGTCGATCAGCTCGCGCAGTTGCACCTTCTCGGTGGCGTTCATGCCGGCGGCCGGTTCGTCCAGCGCGATCAGCTGCGGATCGGTGGCCAGGGCCCGGGCGATCTCGAGCCGGCGCTGGTCGCCGTAGGAGAGCGTGCGGGCCTTGAAGTCGGCGTACTTGCCGATGCCCACGTAATCGAGCAGTTCGCGGGCGCGGTCGGCGATGGCCTTTTCTTCGGCGCGGAAGGCCGCGGTGCGGAAGATGGCCCCGCCCACGCCGGAGCCGGTGCGGATGTGGCGGCCCACCATCACGTTCTCCAGCGCGGTCATGTCGGCGAAGAGACGGATGTTCTGGAAGGTGCGGGCGATGCCGGCCTTGGCCACTTCATGGACCGCGGAGGGCTTGTAGGGCTTGCCGGCCAGTTCGAAGCTGCCGCTGTCGGGCGTGTACAGCCCGGTGATCACGTTGAAGAAGGTGGTCTTGCCGGCGCCGTTGGGGCCGATCAGGCCATAGACCTGGCCGCGCTCGATGGTGAGGCCTACGTCCGAGAGGGCCTGCAGGCCGCCGAAGCGCTTGGAGATGCCGCTGACGCGGAGAACGATGTCTGCCATGGTGTTCTCCTTCAGGCGGTCTTCTGCAGCGACTTGCCGTGTTCCGGCGAGGGCCACAGGCCGCGCGGGCGCAGCAGCATGACGATGATCATGGCCAGGGCGATCAGCAGCTGGCGCAGGATGGAGGCGTCCAGGCGGCCGCCGGTGGCCGCCTGCAGGTCCAGCAGGCCCGAGACCCAGCGCAGCACCTCGGGCAGGGCCGAGAGCAGCACCGCGCCCAGGATGACGCCGGGCAGGTGGCCGATGCCACCCAGCACCACCATCGCGACGATCATCACCGACTCCATCAGGCTGAAGGACTCGGGCGAGACGAAGCCCTGGAAGGCGGCAAACATGGAGCCGGAGACGCCGCCGAAGGTGGCGCCCATGCCGAAGGCGAGCAGCTTCATGTTGACGGTGTTGATGCCCATGGCCTTGGCGGCGATCTCGTCCTCGCGGATCGCCATCCAGGCTCGGCCGATGCGCGAGCGCGCGAGGCGGTCGCAGATCACGTAGCTCACCACCACCAGCGCCAGGAACAGGTAGTAGTACAGCGTGACCGAGTTGACGTCCATGAAGCCGAGGTCGAGCCGCTTGCCCAGGTTGAGGCCGGCGACGCTGATCGAGTCAATCTGCCCCAGGCCCTTGGGGCCGTTGGTGATGTTGACCGGGTGGTCCAGGTTGTTCAGGAACACCCGGATGATCTCGCCGAAGCCCAGGGTCACGATGGCCAGGTAGTCGCCGCGCAGCTTGAGCGTGGGCGCCCCCAGCAGCACGCCGAGGATGCCCGCGAGCAGCGCCGACAGCGGGATCACCAGCCAGATCGGGGTGTGCAGGCCCTCGGGGAACATGGCCGCGAACCACTCGAAGTTCTCGGCCAGGTGGGGCGAGGCCATCAGGCCGTACATGTAGGCGCCGATGGCGAAGAAGGCGACGAAGCCCAGGTCCAGCAGGCCGGCGAAGCCCACGACGATGTTCAGGCCCAGGGCCAGCAGCACGTAAAGGAGGGCGAAGTCGGCGATGCGGACCCAGAAGTTGCCCATGGCCTGCAGCCCCAGGGGCAGCAGAAGCAGGATCAGGGCGGAGATGATCAGGCTGCGCTTGTTGGCGGTGAAGTTCATGTCGGTCTCCTCCCCTTCAGGCCCGGTCGGCCACGCGCTCGCCCAGCAGGCCCGAGGGGCGCAGGGTGAGGACGATGATCAGCACGATGAAGGCGAAGATGTCGGTGTAGTGGCTGCCCAGCACGCCGCCGGTCAGCACGCCGATGTAGCCCGAGCCGATCGACTCGATCAGCCCCAGCAGCAGGCCGCCCACCACCGCGCCGGCCAGGTTGCCGATGCCGCCGAAGACGGCGGCGGTGAAGGCCTTGAGCCCGGGCAGGAAGCCCATGGTGTGCTGCACGGTGCCGTAGTTGGAGGCGTACATCACGCCGGCGATGGTGGCCAGCACCGCGCCGATGATGAAGGTGGCCGAAATGACCATGTCGGGCTTGACGCCCATGAGGGCGGCGACGCGCGGGTTCTCGGCGGTGGCGCGCATCGCGCGGCCCAGGCGGGTGTAGTTCACCAGGTACATCAGCACCGCCAGCGAGAGGGCGGTGACGGCCAGGATGACCACCTGGGTGGTGGTGATCACCGCGCCGGCCACTTCCAGCGGCACGGCGGGCAGCAGGGTCGGGTAGGGCTTGTAGTTCGGCTTGAAGATGATCATCGCCAGCGTCTGCAGCAGGATGGACATGCCGATGGCGGTGATCAGGGGCGCGAGCTTGGGGCTGTTGCGCAGCGGCCGGTAGGCGATCTTCTCGATGACGAAATTGAGCGTCGCGGCCACGATGCAGGAAATGACCAGGGCCAGCAGCAGGATGAGCCAGCCGGGAGCGCCGGGCATCCCCTCCTGCATGACGCCGATGAGGGCCCAGCTGGTGAGCGCGCCCACCATCAGCACCTCGCCGTGGGCGAAGTTGATCAGGTTGATGATGCCGTACACCATGGTGTAGCCCAAGGCCACCAGGGCGTACATGCTGCCCAGGACCAGACCGTTGATGATCTGCTGCAGCAGGATGTCCATATGCGGTTCTCCGTGGTTCGGGGCCAGGGATCGCCCGGCCGCTCCGTCCATCTAGCAAAAAACCCGCCATCGGATGAGCGGGTGAGTGGGCGCGATTTTAGCCAGCGCCAACAGGCCCCCATGGGGCGATGAGGCGGGGTTTTCCCCTGCAAGGCAGGGGCTGCGAACGCCCGTACTACTCTTTCGCGGGCCCGGGGGCCTGAGCCTGCGCGTCCAGCGCCCGCAACTGGCGAAGCTTCTCGGCGATGCGGATCTCGAGCCCCCGCTCCACCGGCTGGTAGAAGCGGGCCGGGGGCATGCCTTCTGGGAAATAGTCCTCGCCGGCGGCGTAGCCCCCGGCCTCGTCGTGCGCGTAGCGGTAGCCCTTGCCGTAATCGAGCTGCTTCATCAGCTTGGTGGGGGCGTTGCGCAGGTGCATGGGTACCGGGCGGGTGCCGTCCTCCTTCACGAAGGCGCGCATGCGGTTGTAGGCGTTGTAGACGGCGTTGGACTTGGCGGCCACCGCAAGGTAGACCACCGCCTCGGCCAGGGCCAGCTCGCCCTCGGGGGACCCCAGGCGCTCGTAGGTCTCGCAGGCGTCGAGCGCCAGGCGCTGGGCGCGCGGGTCGGCCAGGCCAATGTCCTCGATGGCCATGCGCACCAGGCGACGGCCGATGTAGCGCGGGTCCGCACCGCCATCGAGCATGCGCACGAACCAGTACAGGGCGGCGTCGGGGTCGGAGCCGCGCACGCTCTTGTGCAGGGCGCTGATGGTGTCGTAGAACTGCTCGCCGCCCTTGTCGTAGCGGCGCATGCGCTCGCCCAGGACCTTGAGCAGCCAGGCGTCGGTGATCGGGTCCACCTTCTGGGCGGCGGCGGCCACCGAGAGGGTCTCGAGCGTGTTGAGGAGGCGGCGGGCGTCGCCGTCGGCATAGGCCAGCAGCCGCTGGCGGGCGGCGTCCTCCAGCGCCGGCACCGCGCCCAGGGCCTGGGCGCGCGCCACCAGCTGCGCGAGGTCGTCCTCGGACAGGGGCTGCAGCACGTACACCGCGGCGCGCGAGAGCAGCGCCGAGTTCACCTCGAAGGACGGGTTCTCGGTGGTGGCGCCGATGAAGGTGAAGAGGCCCGACTCCACATGCGGCAGGAAGGCGTCCTGCTGGCTCTTGTTGAAGCGGTGCACCTCGTCGACGAAGACGATGGTGCGGCGCGGGTCGAGGCCGCTGGCCACCGCCTGTGCCTGGTCCACCGCCTCACGGATGTCCTTCACGCCGCCCAGCACCGCGCTGATGGTGATGAACTGGGCGTCGAAGGCCTGCGCCATCAGCCGGGCGATGGTGGTCTTGCCCACGCCGGGCGGACCCCAGAGGATGCAGGAATGCGGCTGGCCGGACTCGAAGGCGATGCGCAGGGGCATGCCCTCGCCGAGCAGGTGCTGCTGGCCGATCACCTCGCCCAGCGAGGCGGGGCGCAGGCGTTCAGCCAGGGGCGGGTGGGCGGAGGACGGTGGGCGGGAGGCCATGCTCACTGCCGGATCACGTCGGCCCCGGCCGGGGGCTTGAACTGGAAGGTGTCCGCCGGCAGGGCGACATTGGTCTCCACCTTCGAGAAGCGGATCTGCGAGCGCTGGCCCAGGCCGTCGACGATGTCCAAGGCCGCCAGCTCGGCGCCACGCAGGCCCACCCGGACCTCGCGCAGCGCGCCATCACGCTGGCGCGGTACGGCCAGCACCCACTGCAGGCCGCCCTGCTCGGGCGCGGCGGAGAGCTCGAAGGCCTGGCGCAGCGCGGCCAGATCGGGGGCGGCGGCCACCAGGGCGGCCGGTGTGCTGGCCAGGGCCTGGGCCTGCCGGCGCGCGGTGACCTGGTTCAGGTCGGGGTCGTGCAGCCACAGGGTCTGGCCATCGGCCACCAGGGTCTGCGGAAAGGGCTTGAGGTACGTGAAGCGGAATCGCTCGGGCCGCTGGAACTCGAAGCGGCCGCTGGAGGTGCGCACCCGCGGCGGCTGGCCCTCGCGGGCGGGTGAGGTGACGGTCTGGGTGAACTCGGCGCGGCCGGCTTTGGTCCCGCGCAGGAAGGCCTCGAGCGCATCGAGGCTATCGGCGCGGGCGGCCAGGGGACCGGCCAGCGCCAGCGAGGCGGCTGCCAGCAGCAGACCGCGGCGCGGGATGGCCAGGAGACGGGCTGCGAGAGGGGCCGCGAGACGGGCCACGAGACGGGCGAAGGGCGAGCCCCGGCCCTCAGGGGCGCGGGATGGAAGACGCAGGGCCACGGCTCTCACTCGCTGCGTGCCGGCACCAGGATGTCGCGCTGGCCGGCGCCGTTCATCGGGCTCACCAGGCCGGCGTTCTCCATGTCCTCCACCAGGCGGGCGGCGCGGTTGTAGCCGATCTTGAGGTGGCGCTGCACCAGGGAGATGCTGGCCTTGCGGTTCTTGAGGACAACCTCGACCGCCTGGTCGTACATCGGGTCCTTCTCGCCGCTGCCCTCGCCGCCACCCTCGCCACCGAGGCCGCCATCGTCGTCGACGGTGCCGCCTTCGAGCACGCCTTCGATGTAATCCGGCTCGCCGCCCTGCTCCTTCAGGTAGGCAACGACGCGGTGCACTTCCTCGTCGCTCACGAAGGCGCCGTGCACCCGCACCGGCAGGCCGGTGCCGCTGGCCATGTACAGCATGTCGCCCATGCCCAGGAGGGCCTCGGCGCCCATCTGATCCAGGATGGTGCGGCTGTCGATCTTGGAGCCGACCGAGAAGGCGATACGGGTCGGAATGTTGGCCTTGATCAGGCCGGTGATCACGTCCACGCTGGGGCGCTGGGTGGCCAGAATGAGGTGGATGCCGGCGGCGCGGGCCTTCTGGGCCAGGCGGGCGATCAGCTCCTCGATCTTCTTGCCGACCACCATCATCAGATCGGCCAGCTCGTCGATGATGACCACGATGTGCGGCAGGCGCTCCAGTGGCTCGGGGCTGTCGGGCGTGAGGCTGAAGGGGTTGTAGATGAACTCCTCGCGGGCCTTGGCGTCGTCGATCTTGGTGTTGTAGCCGGCCAGGTTGCGCACGCCCAGCTTGGACATGAGCTTGTAGCGGCGCTCCATCTCGGCCACGCACCAGTTGAGGCCATGCGCGGCCTGTTTCATGTCGGTGACGACCGGGGCGAGCAGGTGCGGAATGCCCTCGTAGACCGACATCTCCAGCATCTTGGGGTCGATCATCAGGAGGCGCACGTCGCGCGCCTCGGCCTTGTACAGGAGCGAGAGGATCATCGCGTTGATACCGACCGACTTGCCCGAGCCGGTGGTGCCGGCCACCAGCACGTGCGGCATCTTGGCGAGGTCGGCCACCACCGGGTTGCCGATGATGTCCTTGCCCAGGCCGATGGTGAGCATCGACCTGGCCTCGTTGTAGACCTGCGAGCCGAGGATTTCGGACAGGCGGATCGACTGGCGCTTGGCGTTGGGCAATTCCAGCGCCATGTAGTTCTTGCCCGGAATGGTCTCGATGACGCGGATCGACACCAGCGAGAGCGAGCGCGCCAGGTCCTTGGCCAGGTTGACGATCTGCGAGCCCTTGACGCCGGTGGCCGGCTCGATTTCGTAGCGGGTGATGACGGGGCCGGGCTGGGCCAGCACCACGCGCACCTCGACGCCAAAGTCCTTGAGCTTCTTCTCGATCAGGCGCGATGTCATCTCCAGGGTGTCGGCGGAGACGGTCTCCTGGCGGGCCTGCGCAGCGTCGAGCAGGTCGACCTGAGGCAGGTTGCTGTCCTTGAGCTCCTGGAACAGGGGCTTCTGGCGCTCCTTGGCGACGCGCTCGCTCTTGGGCACTTCGACCACCACCGGCTCGATGAGGACAGGGGTCGGGTGGTGCTCCTCGATCTCGATGCGTTCCTCCTGCACCACTTCCTCGCGCTCACGGGCGGCCTGCTGGCCCAGGGCCAGGTCCTCGGCCATCTCGCGCTGCTCGCGGCGGGCCTCGAAGAAGCCGTCGATGCGGGCGCCGATGCGCTCGGCCACCATGCCCCAGGAAAAGCGCAGGACCACGGCGGACGACAGCACCACGGCGACCAGGGCCAGCAGGCCGGAGCCGGAAAAGCCGAGCCAGCGGACCGCCAGCGGGCCGACCAGCCAGCCCAGGGCACCGCCGGCATGGTCGGGCAGGCGGGGCTCGAAACGATAGAGGCGCGACCACTCCAGGCCGGCGCTGGCGCACAGGAGAACGAGCAGCGCCAGCCAGAACAGCAGGCGCTGGCGGCCCTGCAGGCGCGGGGTGGCGAACAGGCCCTCGTCCTCCGGCACCGCGTCGTCGGCGCGCAGCCAGCGGGCCAGGGCTGCGAACCAGGTGCGCAGGCCGGCGGCGACGCACCACCAGACCGAGTACCCGAGCAGGAAATAACTGGCGTCGGCCAGCCAGGCGCCCAGGCGGCCGCCCCAGTTGGCGGTGGGCGTGCCCGCGCCCGAGGTGAAGAAGGCCGCGTCCTGCGCGGAATGCGTCACCAGGGCCAGGCACCAGAACACCAGGGCCAGGGCACCGGCCAGGAGCGCGATTTCCTGGCCGAAGCGGCCCAGGGCGGCGCGCGGCGTGGCGGCACTCTGCGCAGAGGAGGAGCGGCGGTCTTCGAGGGTGTTGAGCGAATACGTCATCAACCCCAAAGCTTAGCCTAGCGTGGAGAGCTGCTCCCGGATCAGCATGGAGCCGTCGGTACGGGTTTCGACGAAGCCCCGGCCTTCCAGGTCCTTCATCACGCGGCTGACCATTTCGCGCGACGCCCCGACCATCTTGGCGATGTCCTGGCGCGAGATGCGGTCGCGGATGCCCAGGCGGCCTTCCCTATCGGGCTGGGCGAATTCGAGCAGGGCCCGGGCGACCCGGCCGTACACGTCCATCAGGGCCAGGGACTCGATCTTGCGGTCGGCCTGGCGCAGGCGCAGGACCAGGCCCTTCATGATGGCGTAGGCCATGGAGCTGTTGTCGGGGAGGCAGCGGGCGAACTCGGCCCGGCCCAGGGCCAGCATGTCGGTCTGGATCTCGGCGCGGACGGTGGCCGAGTGGGCCTGGTTGTCGATCAGGCTCATCTCGCCCAGGTAGTCGCCGGGCTGCAGGGTGGCCAGGATGACCTCCCGGCCGCGCCGGTCGGCGCTGATGACGCGGGCCCGGCCGGTAAGCAGGATGAACAGGGTGTTGGACTTCTCGCCCTGCTCCACCACGACTTCACCGCGCTTGAAGCGGCGCTTGACCACCGCGTCGGCCACGGTTTCGGCCTGGGCGTTCGTGAGCAGGGCGAACAGGGGGACCCGCCGAATCAGCTCGAGGTTGGACAGCATGGACATGGCGTTTCCCGATCGGTTGGGCCATCGGTTCTCAGGTCATCGGTTTTTACAATCGCGGCCATCGAGAAGCCTTGGCGCCCGCTGCTGCAAACCGGGCGATACTTGGCCGATTCGAACGAATGTAATCCCGCCTGCCCATTCCTTGGGGGGCGACCCGGGAGTTTTACCCACATGAGCAGCCAACACGCCAAAGTCATCGTCCTGGGCTCGGGCCCGGCCGGCTACACCGCCGCCATCTACGCCGCCCGCGCCAACCTGCAACCCCTCCTCATCACCGGCATCGCCCAGGGCGGCCAGCTGATGACCACCACCGAGGTGGACAACTGGCCGGCCGACGTGCACGGCGTGCAGGGCCCCGAGCTGATGCAGCGCTTCCAGGAGCATGCCGAGCGCTTCAAGACCCAGATGGTCTTCGACCACATCAACCAGGTCGACCTGTCCAAGCGCCCCTTCACCCTGACCGGCGACAGTGGCCAGTACACCTGCGACAGCCTGATCATCGCCACCGGCGCCTCGGCCCGCTACCTGGGTCTGCCCTCGGAAGAGGCCTTCATGGGCAAGGGCGTGAGCGCCTGCGCCACCTGCGACGGCTTCTTCTACCGGGGCGAGGTCTGCTGCGTGGTCGGCGGCGGCAACACCGCCGTGGAGGAGGCGCTGTACCTGTCCAACATCGCCAGCAAGGTCTACCTGGTGCACCGCCGCGACAAGTTCCGCGCCGAGCCCATCCTGGTGGACAAGCTGATGCAGCGCGTGTCCGAGGGCAAGATCGAGCTCAAGGTCTTCAAGACCCTGGAGGAAGTGCTGGGCGACGCCTCGGGCGTGACCGGCATCCGCGTCAAGGACACCACGACCGGCGCGACCGAAGACATCACCCTCAAGGGCTGCTTCATCGCCATCGGCCACTCGCCCAACACCGAGATCTTCCAGGGCCACCTGGAGCTCAAGGACGGCTACATCGTCACCAAGGGCGGCAACAACGGCTTCGCCACCCAGACCAGCGTGCCGGGCGTGTTCGCCGCCGGCGACGTGCAGGACCATGTGTATCGCCAGGCCATCACCAGCGCCGGCACCGGCTGCATGGCTGCCCTGGACGCCCAGCGCTTCCTCGAGCAGGCCGAGTAAACCAAAAGAGCTCCATTCGAACCCGGGCGGGAGCTAAACGGCGGCAAGAGCCGCCCTCCGGCGTCCGGACCCGGGGAATTCCCCACCGGGCCGGCCGGAAAGGCCGCGCTGCCCGGCTATAATCGTGGGCTTTGCTGCTCCGACCCGGGAGGGTGGGCTGCCGGCAAGATGGGTTACCGCCACCCGACTGGCGAGGTGAGGCGCTCACGATGTGACCGCCGTTGAAGGAGTGCTCCATGGCACGCAAATGCGAAGTGACGGGCAAAGGCCCGATGGTCGGGAACAACGTTTCCCACGCCAACAACAAGACCAAGCGCCGGTTCGAGGTGAACCTGCACCACCGCCGTTTCTGGGTCGAAAGCGAGAACCGCTGGGTGCGACTGCGCGTTTCCAGCGCCGCCCTGCGCCTCATCGACAAGAAGGGCATCGACATCGTGCTGGCGGACCTGCGTGCCCGCGGCCAGGCCTAATCAAGGAGAACTGACATGGCTAGCAAAGGCGGACGCGAAAAGATCAAGCTGGAGTCCACGGCGGACACCGGCCACTTCTACACCACCACCAAGAACAAGAAGACGATGCCTGAAAAGATGTCGATCATGAAGTTCGACCCCAAGGCTCGCAAGCACGTCGAGTACAAGGAAGTGAAGCTGAAGTAATTCGGCGCTTCACCGGCAGAAGGCCCCGCAGCGCGGGGCCTTTTCTTTTGGCGCGGTCACTGCCGCGCTCATGGACTCGCCAAGGGCGCTTTCACACACTGGCCCAGGGGTTGACCAGCGTGAGGCCCAAGTCCTCGAAATCACGCGTGTTGCGCGTCACGAGCCCCAGCCCGTGACGCAGCGCGGTAGCAGCGATCAGCCCGTCGATCGCGGGAAGGGGGCGCTGGACTTTGGCGCATAGGCGTCCCCATTCATCGGCAGTGTCCGCGTCGAGCGTCAGCAGGCGGCCCGAGAAATAGTGGGGCAGATCCAGGACGAGCCATTGATCGAGCATGTCACGACGCGGCCCTGCAGGCAGCTTGGCGATGCCCTTTCGTATCTCGCCCAATGTCAACACGCTCAAGTACAGGGTCCGCCAGCCATGGTCCCTGAACCAGTCGACCACGCCCGCCTCGGGCTTGGGACGACGCAACTCAGACAGCACGTTGGTGTCGATGAGGTAGTTCACAGAGGGGTCTCACGCGGCAGGCTGCGGTCTCGCTCGATGACCAGGTCGTCCTGGTCGAACAGGGGGGAGCGACGCATGAAGTCCAGCAGGCTGTCCCGATTTCCCGTGAGCTCATCGAACATTTCGCGCGAGATCACGACGGCGGCGGGACGGCCGTGGATGCTGATCTCCTGGGGGCCTTCCTGCGCAGCTTGCCGGACGACCTCCGACAAATGGGCTTTGGCATGTTGCAACTGCCAAGTCTGCATGGGCACCTCCTTGAAGCTGGACGCAATCCAAAATTATGGTCAGTGTAGTCAGAATTGAGGCGAACGCCAACCTGAGGACTTCAAGTGGAAAAGCGCAGGGCCCGCGGGTGAATGCGCAACATGTTCGCCATCCGCCCAAAGAAAAAGCCCCGCGACGCGGGGCTTTTGCGGGGAGCGATCTGCCTCAGGCGTGCGCCGCGCGCAGCTGCCGCGAGAAGGCCTGCAGGCGGGCGATGCCGCTGCCCTCGGCCCGCTGGCACCAGGCCTGCAGGTCGGCGGCCAGCTGGGCGCGGGTGTGGGTGGTGTTCATCCAGACCTGGCGCAGCTCTTCGCGCATGGTCATCATCTTGTCCAGCACCGGCGAGGCGGCGCGGGCCTGGGCGACCTGCTGGCGCGCATCGGCCGGCACACGGTCGTCGTCGCGGTGCAGCCAGCGGCGGGCGGCCTTGACCGGGGCCAGGTCCTGGCCCTTGGCCTGGAGCAGGGCGATCTCGTCTTTGGCGGCACGGCGCAGCTCACGGCCGAAACCGGCCATCACCTCGTAGCGGTTGGCGATGATCGCCTCCAGCGTCTTCTCGTCGGCGACCGGGCGAATTTCGCCCAGTTGTAGCTTGGGCGGCACCTTCTTGACCTTGGCCCAGCCCAGCATCTCGAAAGCGCGGATGTAGCCCCAGCCGATGTCGAACTCATACGGCTTGACCGAGAACTTGGCCGCGGTCGGGTAGGTGTGGTGGTTGTTGTGCAGTTCCTCGCCACCGATGATCACGCCCCAGGGCGAGATGTTGGTGCTGGCGTCGGGCGCCTCGAAGTTGCGGTAGCCCCAGTAGTGGCCGATGCCGTTGATGATGCCGGCGGCGGTGATGGGGATCCAGAGCATCTGCACCGCCCAGACGGTGGCGCCGATGGCGCCGAACAGGGCGATGTTGAGAATGAGCATGAGCGACACGCCCAGCGCGCTGTGGCGGGTGTAGACGTTGCGCTCCATCCAGTCGTCCGGGGTGCCATGGCCGTACTTGGCGATGGTTTCCTGGTTCTTGGCCTCTGCGCGATAGAGCTCGGCGCCGCGCCAGAGCACGGTGTCGATGCCGCGGGTCTGGGGGCTGTGCGGGTCTTCCTCGGTCTCGCACTTGGCGTGGTGCTTGCGGTGGATGGCGACCCACTGCTTGGTCACCATGCCGGTGCCCATCCACAGCCAGAAGCGGAAGAAGTGCGAGGGGATGGGCCCCAGGTCCAGCGCGCGGTGCGCCTGCGCGCGGTGCAGGAAGATGGTGACGGCGGCGATGGTGATGTGCGTCGTCGCCAGGGTGTACAGCACGATCTGCCACCAGGACAGGTGCCAGAGTCCGCGGGCGAAGAGGTCGATGACCGCGTTGAGGACGGGCCAATCGGGGAGCACGGGAAGCATCATGGGGTCGGGGTTATCCGTGAAAGGCAAACCTCACGATTCTAGAGGTCGAGGCCTGACCGCACCAGAGCCATGAGAACCATTGGATTCACTTGGCCCTGTCCTGGATCAACTTGGACACAAATTCGGTGGCGTAGGGGCCCCAGGCCAACTCCGTCAGGCCTCAGGCCTTCTCCGCTTCGCCTCAGGGCCGCTCCCACACCGCGGCGAAGAAGCCGTCGGTGCCATGGCGGTGCGGCCACAGGCGCAGGTGGTCGCCGCTGCACAGCGACTGCGCGTCGGCGAGCTTGAGGGGCGCCAGGGCCTGGGCCGCCGGCACCACCTTCCAGCCGGGCTCGGCGGCGGCAAAGGCCTCGGTGATGGCTTCGTTCTCCGCCCGCAGCAGGCTGCAGGTGGCATAGACCAGGCGGCCTCCGGGCTTGAGCAGGCGTGCCGCGCTGCGCAGGATGGCCAGCTGCTTGACGGTGAGCTCCTCGACGGCCTTGGGGGACTGCCGCCACTTCAGGTCGGGGTTGCGGCGCAGCGTCCCCAGGCCCGAGCAGGGGGCATCGACCAGCACGCGGTCGATCTTGCCGGCCAGGCGCTTGATGCGGTCGTCGCGCTCGTGGGCGATGGCCGCCGGGTGGACGTTCGACAGGCCGCTGCGCGCCAGGCGGGGCTTCAACGCGTCGAGCCGGTGGGCCGAGGTGTCGAAGGCGTACAGGCGCCCGGTGCTGCGCATGGCCGCACCCAGGGCGAGCGTCTTGCCGCCGGCACCGGCGCAGAAGTCCACCACCATCTCGCCGCGCTTGGGGTCGACCAGGGCGGCCAGGAGCTGCGAGCCCTCGTCCTGCACCTCGATCGCGCCGCGGGTGAAGGCGTCCAGCTTGGTCAGCGCAGGCTTGCCCTCGAGCCGCAGGCCCCAGGGCGAATACGGCGTGGGCTGCGAGGCGATGCCGGCCGCCTTGAGCTCCTTCTGGATCTCCTCGCGCTTGGCCGACAGGGCGTTGACCCGCAGGTCCAGCGGTGCAGGGGTGTTGAGCGATTCAGCCAGGGCCATGAACTTGCCGCCGACCTGGTCTTTCAGCGGCTGCACCAGCCATTCGGGGAGGCTGTGGCGGTGGCGCTCCATCAGGTCCTCGAGGCGCACCGCATCGCAGGCGTCGAGCCAGTTCTTCTCGGTGTCGTTCAGGGCGCCCTTGAGGAAGTCGCGCGGACCGGCGAAGCCCAGGATGGCCAGGCGCCGCTCGCGCGGGCCGCTGCCCGAGGGCGCGAAGTGCTCGAAGCGCAGCTTGTGCCGCAGCACGGTGTAGGTGGTCTCGGCCAGGGTGGCGCGCTCGCGCGGGCCCAGCTGCCGGTGGTCGCGGAAGTAGCGGGAGACGACCGAGTCGGCCGGGTGGTCGAGCTTGAGCGCGAGGCCGACGAGTTCGGCGCAGGCGTCGAGCAGGGCTTTGGGGTGCATGGGGTGTCCGGAAATTCGGGGAGAAGGCTAGGCCTCAGGCCGAAGCGACCTCGGAAGGCAGGCGCGCCAGCAGGTGGGCCACGGCGCGGGGGTAGATCTGGTGCTCCTGGGTCAGCACGCGGGCGGCCAGGCTGTCGGGCGTGTCGTCCGGCAGCACCGGCACCACCGCCTGCTCGAGGATGGGGCCGTGGTCCAGTTCGGCGGTCACCTGGTGCACCGTGGCGCCGGCGAACCTGCAGCCGGACTCGATGGCGCGCTGGTGGGTGTGCAGGCCGGGAAAGGCCGGCAGCAGCGAGGGGTGGATGTTCACCAGGCGGCCGGCGTAGCGGTTCACAAAGCCGGGGGTGAGGATGCGCATGAAGCCGGCCAGCACCACCAGGGCGGGCTGGTGGGCGTCGATGGCGGCGGCGAGCTCGGCCTCGAAGGGCTCGCGGCCTGCGTGCTGCTTGTGGTCCACCACCGCGGTGGCGAGGCCCATCTCGCGGGCCAGGGCCAGGCCCTTGGCGTCGGGGCGGTTGCTGATCACGGCGGCCACGCGGGCACCCAGGCGGGCGGCCCAGTCCTCCTGGCGGGCGGCGCGGGCGATGGCCACCATGTTGGAGCCGCCGCCGGAGATCAGGATCACGATGTTCTTCATGGAAGGGGGGATTATCCGTGTCGCCCTCCGGACATCTCCCGACCGAGAGAAAAGAACGACCGTGCTAAAAACAGGGAATCTAAGGAGACCTGCCCCATGGACCTGGCTTTCACCCCCGAACAACAGCGATTCCGCGAGGAGATCCGCGCCTGGGTGCGCGAGAACCTGCCCGCCGAGATCGCCCACAAGGTGCACAACAACCTGCACCTGACCCGCGACGACATGCAGCGCTGGGCCAAGATCCTCGGCACCAAGGGCTGGCACGGCCACGCCTGGCCCAAGCAGTTCGGCGGCCCGGGTTGGGACGCGGTGCAGCGGCACCTGTTCGAGGAGGAATGCGCCCTGGCCGGCGCGCCGCGCGTGGTGCCCTTCGGCCCGGTGATGGTGGCCCCGGTGATCATGGCCTTCGGCAGCCCCGAGCAGCAAAAGCGCTTCCTGCCCGGCATCGCCTCCGGCGAGGTGTGGTGGAGCCAGGGCTACTCCGAGCCGGGCTCGGGCTCGGACCTGGCCAGCGTCAAGACCCGCGCCGAGCGCCAGGGTGACAAGTACATCGTCAACGGCCAGAAGACCTGGACGACGCTCGGCCAGTACGGCGACTGGATCTTCTGCCTGGTGCGCACCGACACCTCGGGCAAGCCGCAGACCGGCATCTCCTTCCTGCTCATCGACATGAAGTCGCCGGGCGTGAAGGTCCGCCCGATCATCATGATGGACGGCGGCCACGAGGTGAACGAGGTGTTCTTCGACAACGTCGAGGTGCCGGCCGAGAACCTGGTGGGCGAGGAGAACAAGGGCTGGACCTACGCCAAGTACCTGCTGGCCCACGAGCGCACCAACATCGCCGACGTGAACCGCGCCAAGCGCGAGCTCGAGCGCCTCAAGCGCGTGGCCAAGCAGGAAGGCGTGTGGGAAGACACCCGCTTCCGCGACGAGATCGCCAAGCTCGAAGTCGACGTCGTCGCCCTCGAGATGATGGTGCTGCGCGTGCTGTCGGCGGAGACCTCGGGCAAGAGCTCGCTGGACATCGCCGGCCTCCTGAAGATCCGCGGCAGCGAGATCCAGCAGCGCTACACCGAGCTGATGATGCTCGCCGGCGGCGCCTACTCCCTGCCCTTCATCCAGGAGGCGATGGAAGCGGGCTGGCAGGGCGACTTCCCGGGCGGCGCCACGGGCCTGGCGCCCATGGCCGCCACCTACTTCAACGTGCGCAAGACCACCATCTACGGCGGCTCGAACGAAGTGCAGCGCAACATCGTCGCGCAAACCGTCCTGGGCTGAGGAACACACCATGAACTTCGATTTTTCCGACGACCAGCAGCAACTGCGCGATGCGGTGCAAAAGTGGGTGGAGCGCGGCTACACCTTCGAGAAGCGCCGCGCCACCGTGAAGGCCGGCGGCCTGGACCGCGCCGCCTACAGCGAGCTCGCCGAGCTGGGCCTGACCGGCCTGTACGTGCCCGAGGAGCACGGCGGCATGGGCATGGGCCCGGTGGAGGCCATGGTGGTGATGGAGGAACTGGGCCGCGGCATCGTGCTCGAGCCGCTGGTGCAGGCCCTGGTCGCCAGTGGCGTGATCAACGGCTACGCGCCGGAGGCCGTCAAGGCCGCCTGGCTGCCCAAGGTGGCCTCCGGCGAGGCGCTGGTGGTGCTGGCGCACCAGGAGCGCGCCGCCCGCTGGCACCTCGATCGCTGCGCCGCCACCGCCAAGGACGCAGGCGGCTGGAAGCTCACCGGCACCAAGAGCGTGGTACCCGGCGGTGACCGCACCGACGCCTACCTGGTGCCGGCGATGGCGAACGGCAAGCAGGCCCTGTTCCTGGTGGAGCGTGGCGCCGCGGGCGTGACCGCCACCGGCTACGTGACCCAGGACGGCAGCCGCGCCGGCGAGGTGAAGCTGGCCGACGCGCCGGCCACCCTGGTCACGCTGGACGGCCTCACCGCCCTCGAACACGCGGTGGACATCGGCATCGCCGCCACCTGCGCCGAGGCCGTGGGCGCGATGGACTTCACCATGAAGCTCACCGCCGACTACATGAACACCCGCAAACAGTTCGGCGTGGCCATCGCGAGCTTCCAGGCCCTGCGCCATCGCATGGCCGACATGAAGATGCAGCAGGAGCTGGCCCGCTCCATGAGCTACTACGCCAGCCTCAAGCTCAACGCCCCGGCGGCCGAGCGTCGCCAGGCGATGGCGCGTGCCAAGTACCAGCTGGGCGTGTCCATGCGCTTCGTCGGCCAAAACTCGGTGCAGCTGCACGGCGGCATCGGGGTGACCGATGAGTACGTGGGCAGCCACTACTTCAAGAAGCTCACCCAGCTGGAGATGACCTTCGGCGACACCCTGCACCACCTGGGCGAAGTGTCCAGGCGGATGCAGGACCAGGCGGGCGTGTTCGCCTGATCAGGCGGCGCTTGCAGCAAAAGGCCCGGGTCTCCCGGGCCTTTTGCTTGGTGCGGTGCGTACGGCCAGCGCGATCCGGGACTCGGTGAAGCGCCCGCCGAGAGCCCGAGTCAGGGCGTTCCGCAGGCAGCGTCCAGCCCCGCGAGGTCGGCCAGCTTGCCGGTGATCTTCTGAAGCCTTGACCGCTGCTCCAGGCAGGCCTGGCGCTGGGCCTCGGCGGCGCGCTGCCTGGCCAGCCGGGCGGCCTGCTCCTTGGCCGCCTGCGCCTGCGCGATCTTCTCCCGGATCTGGGGCATGGCGGCAATGGTAGCCCGCTCACCCTCGACGATGGCGACCGAGCGCTGGGTGAAGTCGGCGCCGCCGATATCCAGCACCTGGGGCCGGATGATCACATCGGCGCGCGCGAGTTCGGCCTCGCCGAGCTTCTGGCCCATGATCGTGATCGACTGGCCGATGGTGCCCAGCAGGCCCGTGGGCGCCTGGCCGCGCGCCTTGTTTGAGATGTCCACCGCGATCACCACATCCGCCCCGAGCTGGCGGGCCGCGTCGACCGGCACCGGGCTCACCACGCCGCCGTCGACGAAGTGGGACCTCCCAATGGCCGTCGGCTGGAAGACACCCGGCACGCTGCTGGAGGCCCGCACCGCCTGGCCGGTGTTGCCTTGGGAGAAGACGATGCGCTCGCCGTCCTCGAGCCGGGTGGCCACCGCCACGAAAGGCTTGGCCAGGCGCTCCAGGGGCTTGCGGCGCACCTGTTCGTTCACATAGTCCTCGAGCTTCTGCCCCAGGATCAGGCCGCCGGAGGAAAACTGCAGGTCGCGGATCTTCGTCTCGTCGAGAGCGACGGCCTTCTCCTGCAGCTCCAGCGCGTTCATGCCGCTGGCATAGAGGGCACCCACCACGCTGCCCGCGCTGGTCCCGGCCACCACCACCGGCGCGAACCCATTGGCCTCGAGGATCTTGATGACGCCGATGTGCGCGAAGCCCTTGGCCGCGCCGCCGCCCAGGGCGATGCCGACTTTGACTCCGGGCAGGGTGGACGCTTGTGCCGCGGGCTGCGCGGGCAAGGTGCCTGCCGGGGGCACGCTGGTGCAGGCCGCGAGAAGTGCCGCACCGGCCACCGACGGAGCCATGATACGGATGCGCGCCAAGGTGCTCAAAGCGTTGAGCAAGACGGCCGTGCGCTTGAGGAATTTCATCGAGAGGAATGCCTTCAATTGGGCACGAGCCGTCAAGCAGCGATCGTCCCCTCGATGCAGGTCACGCTCTGCCCGCCGACGAGGATGATGTCCTCCCCCTGGAATTCCACGGTCAGGCGGCCTGCGCGGCCAACGGCCTGTCCCTGGGTGGCGGCATAGCGGGAGCCAAACTGCCCGATCTGCCCAGCGTCGCGGATGAACGCGGCGACCGAGCCATTGCCACTTCCGCAGACCGGGTC
>JACCDG011726317.1_pt1 | contig 59356 bp, 43 predicted proteins | sample 7442471 | NCBI WGS metagenome assembly JACCDG01 (sample SAMN15323444, study PRJNA562643) | freshwater metagenome | isolation source: river surface water | place: USA:Blue River Watershed | collected 2017-08-17 | reverse complement strand
TCTTCAACGAGTGTCCCGACGATGCTCGACTCGCTGAGGCCGCTACATCGGGCTTTAACCTGATCATGCCCGCCGATCCCACGGCGACGTACGAGGACTACGCGAGCCGCGTCCGCAGCCTGACTAACCACGCGCACGCACACGGGGCCGCCGTCGAGGCGGAGATCGGCATCCTCCCTTGCGGCTCCGGCAACGCGGACCACGCGACCGCCTCAAGCACGACGGACCCCGAGATCGCGGCGCGCTTCGTGGCCGAGACCGGCGTCGACCTCCTCGCGGTAAGCGTCGGCAATACCCATATCGCGCTCTCCGGCTCCGCCCCCATCGATCTCGATCTGCTCGACCGTATCCATCGTCGCGTTCCGGTCCCCCTCGCGCTGCACGGTGGCTCGGGCATCGCCGCCGAGTCAATCCGCCGCTCTCTTCAGCTGGGTGTTCGTAAGGTCAACTACGGCACCTACCTCAAACAGCGCTACCTTGACGCGATGCGACGCGCTCTGGCGCAGGGCATCACCAACCCGCACGCGTTGCTTGGGATCGGCGGCGATGAGGACGCGCTCGTAGCCGGGAGGCTCGCGGTGCGCGACGCCGTTCTGGAGCGAATTGATCTTCTCGGCTGCTGCGGCAAGGCCTGACCGGGCGCCGCCACGCCTGCCTCCCGCTCACCCATCCTAAGCCCCTGCTGACATCCCGATTTAGCACCGACCGTTTTCGATCGCGACACCCCTCCCGCCGATCTCCCGCCACACCATGAGACATGAGATGAAGCTTCCGGACCTCGCGACCACGGGGTCGGCCGTGAAGATCGTTCGCTGGCTCCGCGCGCCGGGGCAGGCCGTACGCCGAGGGCAACCGTTGCTCGAGATCGAGACGGACAAGGCAACGATGGAGGTCGAGGCGACGGTCGACGGCGAACTCATCGAAGTGAGCGCACCGGTGGGGGCGGAGGTCGTCACAGGTGACCTCATCGCCGTCATCACGGTACCGGGAGAGTCCGCCTCCGGCGCCGCACTCCCCTCCCCCGAGTCAGCTCCGGCCGCGCCAGCCGCGTCCTCACCGGCCACGACGCCGGAGTCATCGGCAAGGTCGGATTCCGGGACCACGGGAGCGGCGCGGAAAGGATCTCTCTTCGCCCGCAACCGTCAGGCCGCTGGCCTGAGCACGGAACCCGCCTCGAAGGACCTAGCGGGGCTCCCGCTGTCACCGGCCCAACGCGTCGCCGCACAGCGTTTACAGGCGAGCAAACAGACGATCCCGCACTTTTATCTGGAGCGCTCTGCCTGCGCCGATGGCCTCGTCGCGCGGCGCAATGCGTCGCCGGACGCGCGGCTCCTCTGGGACGCGTTCTTTGTCCATGCCGTGAGCCAAGCACTCGCCGCGTTTCCCAAGATGGCCTGTCGCTTCGCGGAGGATCACCTTGAGCTGATCGAATCAGACGCCATCGGTGTGGCGGTCGATCTACAGGGCGAGCTGTTCGTGGTGGCGCTCGATGCCCCCGTGACGAAGTCGGTCGAGGCGTTATCCCAGGAACTGCGCGCCGCGGTAGACGCATTGCGCGCCGGGGATCCCGCGGCGCGGCGACTGCGGCCTGGGCGCATCACACTCTCGAACCTCGGCAGCACCGGTGTCGAGCGCTTCACCGCCATCGTGAATCCGCCCGAGGCGGCAATCCTCGCCATCGGCGCCATCCGACCTGTGGTGGTCCCGCGCGGCGAAGCCGTCGTGGTCGAACAGCGCGTCGCACTCACCCTTTCCGTCGATCACCGCGTCGTCAGCGGCCGCTACGCCGCCGAATTCCTCGCCGCCATCGTCGACACGTTGGAGAAGCTATGACGACATCCCAAACCTCCCTCAACGTCGCCAGCGTCACTGCCGCCTCGGCGCATGATCCGGCCTTCCTGCTCGAGCTGTACCGCAGGCTGGTCCTCATTCGTCAGTTCGAAGATCGCGTGAAGTTCCTCTTCCTTGAGGGATCCATGCCCGGCACGATCCATCAGTGTCAGGGACAGGAAGCCACCGCGGTGGGCGTATGCGCGGCACTCGCACCGGATGACTTCATCACCTCCACGTTCCGCGGTCATGGTCACGCGATCGCCAAGGGGCTCTCGGTGCAGGAACTGATGGATGAGCTCTTCGGCGCCAGCACCGGCTGCTGCCGCGGCAAGGGAGGCTCGATGCACGTCGGCAACCTCGCCAAGGGCATGGTCCCCGGGATCGCGATCGTGGCCGGCGGCATCCCCCTCGCGGCCGGCATGTCGCTCGCCTTCAAGCTGCGCGGCACCCGGCAAGTCACCGCCTGCTTCTTCGGCGACGGAGCGGTCGCCGAGGGCGCCTTCCACGAGGGCGTCAACATGGCCGCGATCTGGAACCTTCCCGTCATCTTCGTCTGCGAGAACAACCTCTACGGTGCCTCGACCCGGGTCGACCTGGTCATGCGCAACCCGCGGATTTCGGACCGCGCCGCGAGCTACGGCTTCCGCGGCGAGACGGTGGATGGGAACGATGTCCTCGCCGTGCTCGAGGCCACTCGGCGCGCCGCCGAGGAGTGCCGCGCTGGCCACGGCCCGGTGTTGCTGGAATTGCTGACCTATCGTCGAACCGGACACTCCCGACGCGATCCTTGCAATTACCAGCCGAAGGATGAACGAGAGGCGTGGGCGACCCGCGATCCGATCGAGCGTTTCGCGGAGGTACTGCGTGAGGCCGGACTCGCCGACGCCGCGGCCTTGGCAGGGATCAACGCCGCGGTCGACGCTGAGATCACTCAGGCCATTGAGCAGGCCCGCCGGGCTCCCCAGCCCACGATTGCCGACCTTACCACCGACGTCTTCGCCTGAACGAATCCGCACCCATGAAACGACAAGGCATCGCAGAGGCGTTGCGCGACGGCATCGCCGAGGAAATGCAGCGGGACCCCGCCGTATTCTGTCTGGGAGAGGACATCGCCATCCCCGGCGGGTGGGGCGGTGCGTTCACCGTGACGCTCGGTCTGGAGAAGCAATTCCCTGATCGCATGATCAACACCCCGATCGCCGAGCTCGGCTTCTTCGGCGTCGCCACCGGCGCCGCGCTGATGGGAATGCGTCCGATCGTCGACGTGCAGTACGGGGACTTTCTGCTGCTCGCGAGCGACCAGATCATCAACAACGCCGCCAAGCTCCGGTACATGTCCGGCGGCACTTGCCAGATTCCCATGGTGATGCGGGCACCGATCGGTGCCACCGGACGCGGCTCGCAGCACGCGCAAAGCCTCGAGCGTTACTTCATCGGGGTCCCGGGCCTGAAGGTCGTGGCGGTGTCCACGGCTTACGATGCCAAGGGCATGCTTAAGGCCGCCGTCCGCGACGGCAACCCGGTGATGATTTTCGAGCACAAGCTCCTCTACGGCTCCAAGGGTGCCCGCGCCGAACCCGGAGCGGTCGATGCCACGAGCGAGATTCCAGACGGGGACTACACCGTTCCGCTGGATCGGGCGGTCGTGCGGCGGCCCGGACGGGACGTCACGATCCTCGGCTGGCTCCTGATGGCGCACTTCGCCGCGGCCGCTGCCAACACACTCGCGGGCGACAGCATCGAGGCGGAGGTCATTGATGTCCGTAGTCTGTCTCCGATCGATTACGAGACGATCGGCGAATCCGTACGCCGCACCGGGCGCGTGGTGATCGTCGAGGAGGGGCCCAAGACCGGTGGCGTCGCCGCTGAAATCGCCGCGGGCATCATGGAGCGCTTCGGCGAGCATCTTCTGGCCCCCGTGGTGCGCGTGGCGTCGGCCGACGTCCCGGTCCCGTTCACACCCGTGCTTGAGAATGCGTACCGCCCCGACCAAGCTCGCATCGTCGCCGCGGTCCGGGAGCTCCTTCGCTAACCCCACCCCAAGAGCATGATCACGATTCAGGAATTGCGCCGACGCCAGCGCGAGGCACTTAGCCTCTTCAAGAAGGCGGGAATCCACCTCACTGCCAGCGAGCGCCGCACGATCGAGATCGCTGACTTCGGACTGAACGCGTTCACCGAGACCGGCCTCGGAGTGCTGGTCTACGTGAATACAGATCGCTGCTGTGCGAAGGAACTCGCCATGTGGCCCGGCCAGACCTGTCCCCAGCACCGGCACCCGCCCGTCGGCGATGATCCGGGAAAAGAGGAGACCTTCCGCTGCCGCTGGGGCCGGGTGCACCTCTTCGTCGAAGGCCCCAGAACCAAGCGGCCCGGGGCGCGCCCGCCGAAGGCCCCGCGCGGCGCCTACACGGTGGGGCGCGAGATCATTCTCAAGCCGGGCGACCAGTTCACACTTCGACCAGGCCTGCGTCACTGGTTTCAGGCCGGACCGAGCGGCGCGGTGGTCTCGGAGTTCTCGACCCGCAGCACCGACGAAAACGACCTCTTTGACGACGTCCGCATCCAGCGCCTGACCCAAGTGGTCTAAGCTCCCTGCTCCCCTTCCCCATGGCCCGCCCCTCCCGCCGTTCCCAGCAGCGATCCCGTGTCGAACGCCCAGTCCACTACGTGCTGAGCACCCACTGGGACCGCGAGTGGCTGCAGCCGGCCCAGGTGATCCGCCACCGGCTCGTTCGACTCCTCGATCGCACCCTCCGCGACCTCGAGTCAGGCGCCCTCGCTGGCCCCTTCACCACGGACGGTCAGTCGATCGTGATCGACGACTACCTTGAGATCCGCCCCCATCGCCGGGCGTTGGTGGAGAAACTCGCGCGCACGGGTCGCCTGAGTGTCGGCCCGTGGTACGTCCTGCCCGAGGAGTGGCTCGTGTCCGGCGAGTCCTTCGTCCGCAACCTCCGCCTCGGCCGCCGCATCGCCCGCGACCTCGGCGCGACTCCTTCCTCAGCCGGGTTTGCCTGCGACCTCTTTGGTCACATCGGCCAGCTGCCCCAGATCTTCGCCGGCTTTGGCATTCGCGCCGCCTTCATCTGGCGGGGAATCGAGCCCCGTCGCCACGCCCACTTTCGGTGGGTGGGCAGCGATGGCACCGTCATTCCGACGTTCCGCTTTGGCCGCGCCGGCTACGGCGACTACGCTTACGAAGTACGCCGTGGCACCCAGCCGGACGCGGCCTTCGACGAGGCCCGTTCACGCCGCGATCACGTCACGTTCATTAATCGCGAAGCCGCCCGCACGGCGATTCCGCCCGTCCTCATCTTCGATGGCTGCGATCACCTCGAATACGATCCCGATCACTACCGCGTCCTGCGATCGCTGAAGCCAGCGGACGGTCTGCCGGGCGCCATTCAGCACAGCAGTCTCGACGCCTACATCGCGGATCTACTGCCTCACGTCACCCAGATCCGCGACACGGTCCGCGGAGAGCTGCGCGAGTACGCTCGGGCACCGCTCATCGAAGACCAGCAGTGGCTGATCCCCGGGGTCCTCACCAGCCGCGTGCGCCTGAAGCACGCCAACGCGGAATGCCAGACCTTGCTGTGCCACTGGGCCGAGCCCTTCGGACTTCTCGCACAGGTGTACGCGGGCGGGGATGACCCGACAGACTTCCTCGACCACGCGTGGCGCTGGCTCCTCCAGAACCATCCGCACGACTCGATCGGTGGATGCAGCATCGATGCGGTACACGACGACATGAAGTACCGCTTCGCCCAGTGCCAACAGGTGGGCGAGCGGGTTTGCAGCGAGGCCCTGCGCTTGATCGCAGCATCAGTCGAAGGTGAAATCGGCGAGCGGGAAATCCGCGTGCTCGTGGCCAACCCGCTCACGCGCCCGGTCGACGAGACGGTGGAACTGACGCTGCAGATTCCGGCGGACTGGCAGTGCTTCAACGAGTTCTTCGGTTTCGAGCCCAAACCCGGATTCCGAATCTACACCGCCGATGGACGCGAACTCCCGTACCAGCGACTGGCCCAGGCTCCGGGCCAGATGCGCTCCCGGAACGCGTCTCCTTTCAAATTTCCGCACCCCCATCGGACTAACGACGTCACCGTTGCGTTGTCGCTGCCGCTTCCCGCGCTGGGATACACGACGCTGACGATCCGCGAGGGCGAAGTGAAGCCCAAGGACGAGATCGTCTGGGCGTCGATGCTGCCGACCCGGCACCCAGCCGCCCCCGGCCTCGCCACGAGCGATCGCTCCATGGCGAACGAACATCTCGCCGTCACGATCGAGAGCAACGGATCCCTCACGCTCTTCGACAAGCAGACGCGCCAAACCTACCGGCGACTGCTCACGTTCGAGGACAGCGCGGATATCGGCGACGGTTGGTACCATGGCCAAGCGGTCAACGAGCAGGTCTATGTATCGACCGCCACCCCCGCCGATGTCGCTTTGCTGCACGATGGTCCGCTGCTCACGCGCTTCCGCGTGCGGGTCGCACTCCGCGTGCCAGCCGAGTTCAACTTCGAACGAATGATCCGTTCGAGCGACCGGGCCGAGGTCGTCATCGATAGCCTCGTGACCCTTCGGGCCGGTGCAGACCGGGTCGAAATCGTGACGACCGTCGACAACACCGCACGCGATCATCGCCTGCGTGTCCTCTTTCCCTCCGAGGCGAAGGCAACGACCACGCTCTCCGACGGCGCCTTCGATGTGGTGCGGCGACCCATCTCCCTGCCGAAGGATGCGCATGAGTACCGGGAGATGGCGGTGGAAACCTGCCCGCAACAGACGTGGACATCGGTTTCAGATGCCCGTCGCGGCCTCGCGATCGTTTCCTCAGGCCTGCTCGACTGTTGCGTCCGGGATCTGCCGGAGCGCCCCCTCGCGCTGACCCTCCTGCGCGGCACGCGCCGCACGATCTTCACGAACGGCGAGCCGGAAGGCCAGCAACTCGGTCCCATCACGGCCCGCTACTGGATCGTACCACTCCGCGGTGAACCCGACCGCATCCGCCTCGGCGAATACGGCGTCCAGTTGGGCGCGGGACTTCGCACGGCGCAACTGGCCCGTTGGGACGCGTCCGTCGCGCCGCGGCAGCGCCGACTCCCGGCGACGGACTCACTCCTCACCGTCTCGGGTCCGGTGCTGGTCACGAGCGTACGCGAAGTGGAGGGAGCCGTGGAGGTGCGGCTCTACAATCCCACCGAGCGGACTGGCACGGCGGTGATTGACGTGGCGGAGCGGCTCCGCGCGACCGGGCGGGTAACAACCGCGCAGCGCGTGGATCTCGAAAGTCAGGCGATTGGCCGGCCGATCCGACTGGTCCGAGGCGCATGCCGCTGCCGGCTCACGCCAAAGCAGATCATCACCCTGCGCCTTCCCCTCGCGATTCGGCCCTGAGAGTCGAAGCAGCTGCCCCTCCCCTTTACCCCATGCATTCACTCGCCCCGATCGACTATGCCCTCATGGGCGGCTACCTCCTGCTGAGCCTGACGATGGGCGTGCTGATGAGTCGCAAAGCGAGCACCAGCCTTGACCACTACTTCCTCGGAGGAAAGCGGTTGCCCTGGTACTTCCTCGGAGTGGCGGGCATGGCGAACTGGTTCGATCTCACGGGGACGATGATCATCACGTCGTTCCTGTACATGCTCGGTCCTCGCGGGCTCTTCATCGAGTTCCGGGGAGGGGCGGTGCTGATTCTCGCCTTCATGCTCGCCTTCACGGGCAAGTGGCATCGCCGGTCGGGCTGCATGACGGGTGCGGAGTGGATGAAGTACCGCTTCGGAGACGGCCCGGCCGCGAACGGCGTGCGGGTCATCATCGCGCTCTCCAACCTCATCTTCACGGTGACCTTGCTCGCGGTCCTGATCCGGGGCGCGAGTCTGTTTCTCGGGATCTTTTTCCCCTGGCCCCCATTCTACACCACCCTCGTCCTGATCACGGTGACGACGCTGTACACCGTCGGCTCCGGATTCTACGGAGTTGTGCTGACCGATCTGGTGCAGGGCGTGGTGGTCATTGCCTCGTGCATCACGGTCTCGGTCCTCGCGTGGCAATTGGTCCCCGGCAGTGCGGAGCTTGCCGCAACCGCGGCGCAGGTCACGGGCAACCCCGACTGGACCCACTCGCTGCCCGCGTGGCACACCCCGATGCCACTAGGCTACGAAGCGTACTCGCCCCTGATCCTGATGGCGGGCTTCTACCTGCTCCGTAACGTCATCGGAGGGCTGGCGACCGGCGCGGAGCCGCGCTACTTCGGAGCGAAGAGCGACCGGGAGTGCGGGCTCCAGTCGCTTCTGCAGGGCGTAATGGTCATGTTCCGCTGGCCGCTGATGATCGGCTTCGCGGTGATGGGCATCTATCTGGTTCACCGACTCTTCCCTGACACCTCCGGGGTCGAGTCAGCCGCGCGCGCCATTCACGCGCACTTCCCCGACATCTCGGCCGCGATCTGGCACGATACCACGAGCGCCATCGTCAATCATCCGGATCGCTACCCAGTCCCCCTGATCGGCGAGTTGCGCAACGCGCTGGGTGACGACTGGCGAAACCGCCTCCCCTTGGTCGGCGTCGGCGGGACCATCAATCCCGAGATCATCCTACCCGCCGTGCTCCTGCAGATGCTCCCGTCGGGATTCAAGGGCCTCGTGCTCGTGGCCATGGTGGCAGCACTCATGTCCTGCAAGAACGGACTCGTGAATCACGCGGGCAGCTACTTTGTCCGCGACCTGTATCAGAATCTCTTCCGCCCCACGGCCACGAACCGGGAACTCATTCTCGCCTCGTACGCCTCAACGCTCTCGATCGTCGTGATCAGCTTCTACTTCGGAGTCGCCGCGACGAACATCAACAGCCTCTTCGGCTGGCTGATCATGGGACTCATCTCCGGACAACTGGCTCCGCAGGTCCTGCGGTTCTACTGGTGGCGGTGCAATGCGTGGGGCATGATCACCGGGTCCGCCATCGGAAATGTGGGTGCCATCGTGCAGCGTTTGCTCAACCCCGAACTGCCCGAGGTTTCCCAATTCCTGCTCATGACCGCGCTCTCGTTCGCCGGAACGATCGTCGGTTCGCTCCTCACCGCCCCCACACCCCGGCCGGTGCTGGAGAACTTCTACCGCACCACGCGCCCCTTCGGTCTCTGGGGACCCTTCCGCTCCCTCTTCCAAGGCGAGGATCGGCGCGCCATGGACCGCGAGAATCGCAACGACCTCCTCACCGTGCCGTTTGCGCTCCTCTGGCAGGTGACGCTCTTCCTCCTGCCCATGCAGCTGGTCATCAAATCGTATGACAGCTTCCTCGGCACCCTCCCCCTGTTCCTGCTCGGCTGCGCGGGGATGTACGTCTTCTGGTGGCGCCCCCTGAATGCGACTCCGCACCCGTTCCCCATCCAGGAAGCGGCCCCTGGTGAATCGCGGGCCGTTTCCGGGTAATCCACGACCCGACTTTCCAATCCTCGTCTTTTTCTCTCTGACTCCATGAAGCGACGTTCGAGCCCTTCGCCCATCCCCACGGTCCGCGAGGTCCACTACGTTCTCAGCACGCACTGGGACCGAGAGTGGTACCAGACGTTCCAGGCCTTCCGTCACCGCTTGGTCCACCTGCTGGACCGCGTGATCGCGGACCTCGACTCCGGCGCGCTCCGCGGACCTTTCACGACGGATGGCCAGTCGATCATCCTCGACGATTACCTTGAGGTCCGTCCCGAGCGGACGGAGGACGTCAAACGCCTCGTGCGGGACGGGAAGCTAGTCGTGGGCCCGTGGTTCGTGCTACCGGATGAATGGCTCGTCTCCGGCGAGTCGCTGATCCGGAACATTGAGTTGGGTCGCCTCTCCGCTCGCCGCTTCGGCGCGGAGCCGTCCGATGCTGGGTTCGTCTGCGATCTTTTTGGCCACGTGAGCCAGCTGCCACAGATTCTGGCCGGCTTCGGCATTCAGGGTGCGTTCCTCTGGCGCGGACTCGAACCGCGTGGCGACGCGTTCCTATGGTGGCGTGGCGCAGACGGCACCCGCATCCTCTGCTACCGCTTTCCCCGCACCGCCTATTGCGACTTCGCTTGGGACGTCCGGCGCAGCCATCAGCACCACCTCCCCTTTGATGCGGCTAGGGCGGCGCGCGACATCGCCAACAACCTCGCCCGCGAAACCGGGCGCGCCGCGGAAGGGCCCCTGCTGCTCTTCGATGGCGGCGACCACCTCGAACACGATCTTGAGCCGTATCGCGTGCTCATGGCTCAGAAGACGGACGCGGCATTCCCCTACGCGATCCGCCACAGCACGCTCGATGCCTTCCTCGCGGAGGCCAAGAAGCATGCCGGCAGCATCCGTCAGGAAGTCGTCGGAGAGCTTCGGGAGACCGGTGCCCGGCCGCTGGTCGAGGACCAGCAGTGGCTGATCCCCGGCGTGCTCTCCAGCCGCGTGTGGATCAAGCAGAGCAACGCGCGTTGCCAGCACCTGCTCTGCCACTGGGCGGAGCCCTTCGGCGCCGCTGCCGCCGCGTGGTGCGGAGTCTCCTACCCGAGCGGATTCCTCTCCGTCGCGTGGCGCTGGCTGCTCATGAACCATCCGCACGATTCCATCTGCGGCTGCAGCATCGACGCCGTCCACGAAGACATGAAGTACCGCTTCGCCCAGTGCGCTCAGATCGGTGAGGCGACCACGCACGAGGCACTTCTCTCTCTCGCGGCCGCCATCTCCGGGACGATCGGGGAACGCGAGGTCCGGGTACTCGTCGCCAACCCCGTGGCCCGCGCCCTCGATCAAGGGGTGGAGCTGACGCTGCAGCTGCCGGCTGACTGGCGATGCTTCAACGAGTTCTTCGGCTTCGAACCCAAACCGGGATTCCGCATCTTCGGACCCGATGGCGCCGAGATCCCCTACCAGAGGCTGAGTCAGGACATGAACCGCACGAAGTCGCGCCCCTTCCCGCGCCACTTCCCGCAGGTCTACCGCACCAACGATGTCAGCGTTGCGCTTCGTCTGGCGATTCCCCCGCTCGGCTACACGACGCTGACAGTACGCGAGGGGACGATGACCGACAAAGATGACATCGTGGCCGCCACGATGCTCCCGACGCGGCATCCACAGCAGCCCGGATTCGCCACGAGCGAGCGTTCCATGAGCAATGGAGTCCTTGCGGTGACCATTGAGTCGAATGGCTCACTGACCCTGACGGACCTGCGCTCCGGACAGACCTACTCCCGTCTCCTCACCTTCGAAGACGCGGCCGACATCGGGGACGGCTGGTACCGCGGTGAAGCGGTGAATGACCAGGTATTCACGTCCACCGCCGCCGCGTCCGACGTTGCGTTGCTCGCGGACGGACCTGAACTCACCCGTTTTCGCATCCGCACCACGCTACGCGTTCCCGCGGACTTTGATTTCACCCGGATGGTGCGCTCCGGGAAGCTCGTTGACGTCGTCCTCGAAAGCGACCTTACGCTCCGGCGCGGGGCGGATCGCCTGGAGGTGCAGACCGTAGTCGAGAATACGGCCTGCGATCACCGCATTCGTGTACTATTTCCTTCGGGAGCGAAGACGGATGCTTATCTCTCCGACAGCGCGTTCGACGTCGTGCGTCGGGCGGTCGCATTGCCGGCGGACAATCACCTCCGGCGCGAACTGGCGGTGGAGACCACTCCCCAACAGTCATGGACCGCGGTCCACGACCGCCGCCGAGGCCTCGCGGTCATTGCGCCAGGGCTCATGGAGACGGCAGTCCGCGACCACGCCGATCGGCCGCTGGCGCTGACGCTGTTCCGCGGCACCCGGCGGACCGTGTTCACGGACGGCGAGCCAAACGGACAGCTCCGCGGCACCCTTGCGTTCAGCTACTGGATCGTACCGCTCATTGGCGCTCCGGATCGGGCGCGGTTGTGCGACGCGGCCATCGAGCTTGGGGCGGGACTGCGGAGCGAACAGCTCACCGCTCCGGCGCTGGCCGCCCTCTTTGCCCCAGTGCAGCCCGGCCTTCCCCCCAGCGCCTCGCTGCTGCGTGCGAGGGGCGTCGTTGTGACCAGCACCCGCGAGAACGGCGGGGCGCTCGAGGTCCGCTGCTTCAACCCCAACGAACGCGCCATCGCGGCCGAGCTCGATTTCTCGGGTCGCCCGGCTGATGCGCCGCTTCCCCGTGAGGCACAGCGGGTCGACTTCGAAGGCCGGGTGCAGGGACGCCGACTCCCGCTCCGGTCCGGACAGCTCCGGTTCAGCGCCAAGGCCAAGGAAATCATCACCCTCCGCCTTTCCACGGAGGCACGCGCATGATCCGACGACTGATCCCAATCATCCTCGTAGCGGCCTGGTTCGCGATGTCCGCCGGCGCGGCAGCAGCCGCCGCAGATCCTCTCCACGTCTATCGACTGTCGGCAACCAAGGATGCGCGAGGCTGGGACGAAGCGATGGCCGTCGTGAGCCTGCAGGGTCTGATCAATCGATCGAGTCCGACGCTTTATGTCCTTTCTCCGCCACGGGACGGCGCCTCAGCGGAGCGGACTCGGACGCAGTATTGGCTCGACCTCTTGAGCCAGGACGGCGGGTGGATGGCCAACCGCGCGCAGACCGACGTGCGAGGACTCGATGCGTTGATCGCACTGGCTGGCCCGCGCCTCAAAGGCGTCGTGATCTGGGATCCTGCGGTCCCCGCCACCGTGAATGTCGCCACGACGATCGCCGGCGTGCGGGACGCCGTGGTGATGAGTCCGGAACTCGCCACCGCCACCCCTGGCGCGCAGCGACTGCCGATCATCGAGGACCTGCGGGGGCGGTTCACCGGAGCCGAGACCGGCAGCGCGAAGAACGATGCGTACCGCTGGGCGATCCGTGAGTATCTGGCGAAGGGCCTCTGCTCATCCCACTACCTCGCACTGCAGCACGACGCCTGGAACACGCGCGCCCGCGGGCAGATCGACTATGTCGTCAATCGCGACCGCGCCATCCGCGAGCGCGCCTTCACCTTCGACCTCTCTCCTTGGGGCGACGAGACCCCGGCAGATGATCGTCATCAACGCCTCGGACTCGATTTGGAGACCTATCACCTCCTCCTCGCCGAGACCCTGCGCCAATCTGCAGGTCGACATCTCACAGAGCTCGCCGGTTTCTTTGTCTTCAACAAGTACAGCAACTGGGACGGCAATGTAAGTCGGCACGAACCGGTGCCGACGGAATGGGAGACGGTGCGGACCATTTCACCGTACAACGTGTACCAGAATACCGTGACGGGCGATGCGTACAACCAGTCGCTGCACATCCATGCGCCGCGCCAGCCCTTGAAGCAGGATCGACGGGCCCACTCCCGGACACCGGAGGACAAGACCTACCTCTGCATCCTCATGGCGGACTACGACTCAACGGCCGTCCTATATGACACCCTGCCGCGAGTCTGGGACGATCCCAATCGCGGGAAGGTTCCTCTCGCCTGGGGAATCAATCCGAACCTACTCGAAGCCTATCCCGACCTGATCGCTCACTTTTACCGTACACTCACCCCCGCGGACACAATCACTGCGGACGCCGGGGCGGCCGGCTACATCAACCCCAGCCGGATCCGACCGGAGCACCTTCCGCTCTTCACCGAACACAACCGCCGGTACTTTCAGGAGGCAGCCCTCACCATCGCGCCGATGGTCCTCGACTGGGTCGCTCCCGACGCCGCCGTCAAGGACGCCTTTGCTGCGTTTTCGCCCGATGGATACGGGGCCATGGTGTGGGACATGCATACGAACAGTGGGCGCGGTCCGGATCCGCACGTGTGGAAAGGCATGCCGGTACTCAACCTACTCAACCACGCCAACGAATTTCCCGGCCCCAAGAAGACTGCGGAGATCATCGCGGAGGCGATTGCCCAAAAGGCCGGAGGACTGCCGGGCTTCTACTTCTTCCGGATCGTTTGGACCAGCCCGACCCAAATCCTCGACATGCTGGAGGAACTGCGCCGCCAGCAACCCGCGCTGAATTTCGAAGTCCTCGACGTGCATACGTTCTACGCTCTGGCCCGGCAGAAGCTCGCCGCGAGTCCGACCACCCCTGCCCGTTAGTACCCACCGCTACCCCACCATCCCATGCACTCCCTCGCCCTGATCGATTACATCATCATCGTCGGCTACCTCGGGCTGAGCCTCGCGCTCGGACTGATCATGAGCCGGCGAGCTAGCTCCAGCCTCGACCACTACTATCTCGGTGGCCGGAAAATGCCGTGGTACCTCCTCGGCGTCGTCGGGATGACGACCTGGTTCGACCTGACGGGGACGATGATCATCACCTCGTTCCTCTACATGCTGGGACCGCGCGGACTCTTCATCGAGTTTCGCGGCGGAGCCGTCCTGATTCTCGCGTTCATGCTGGTCTACACCGGCAAGTGGCACCGCCGGTCTGGCTGCATGACCGGCGCGGAGTGGGGCATTTACCGCTTCGGCGACAATCCAGTGGCCCAGTCCATGCGCGCGCTCGGCGCGGTGATGACGGTCATCACCATCACGATGATCTTCGCTTACCTCGTGCGTGGGGCGACCCTCTTCCTTGGGATGTTCTTCCCGTTCCCTCCCCTCTACACGACCCTCGTGGTGGTCGGGATCACGACCATCTACATGATCTCGTCGGGCTTCTACGGCGTCGTTCTGACGGACGTCATCCAGGGCTTGATCATCGTCGCCGCATGCGTCGTCGTCGCCCTTATGGCGTGGGCACAAGTGCCGGACGCGGCAACGCTCTCAGCCATCGCCAAGCAGGTCACGGGCAACCCGGACTGGACGAGCTCGATGCCGGCCATGCACGTGCCCATGCCCCCGGGCTACGAAGCGTACTCACCGGTCATCCTCATGGCCGCCTTCTACCTGCTGCGTCACTCGATCGGCGGCATGGGCACCGGCGGCGAAGCACGCTACTTCGCTGCGCGGAGCGACCGCGACTGCGGCCTGCAGTCCTTCCAGCAGGCGATTCTGACCATGTTCCGTTGGCCGCTGATGGTCGGCTTCGCGGTCTTGGGAATTCTGTTTGTCAGCGCCAACTTTCCCGACACCAGCGTGATCAAGCACGCGGCCGACGCGGTGCATGCGGCTTACCCCGCGACGGCGGCGAACAATTGGCACGATCTGACCAGCGACATCATCAACAATCCGTCCAGCTATCCGCCCGCGCTCATTCAGAGCCTTGAGGCGGCCTTGGGCTCAGAGTGGCGCCTGCGCCTGCCGCTGGTGGGATTCAACGGCTCCATCAATCCCGAGCAGATTCTTCCCGCGGTCTTGCTGAACATGATGCCCACCGGCATCAAGGGTCTCCTCGTGGTCGCCATGCTGGCGGCGATGATGTCGACGCAGACCGGCATGGTGAACGGCGCCTGCGCCTACTTCGTGAAGGACATCTACCAAGCCTTCGTCCGTCCGGAGGCGGGCAACCGTGAACTCATCTTCGCTTCCTACGGCATCGCAATCGCCATCACCGTCGTTGGCTTCTACCTCGGCGTGGCTGCATCCAGCATCAATGATCTCTGGAGCTGGATCATCATGAGCCTCATGGCCGGTCAACTCGCACCGGGGCTTCTCCGCCTGTACTGGTGGCGCTGCAACGCCTGGGGCTGCGTGGGCGGATCCGTGCTCGGTGCCGCGGGAGCCATCTCGCAGCGCATCCTCATGCCCGAGATGGGCGAAGTGAACCAGTTCCTCTTCACGGCTGGCCTCTCGTTCGTTGGCACCATCTCCACCTCGCTGCTGACCGCGCCGACGCCGATGCCCGTGTTGCGCCACTTCTACAAGACCACCCGTCCCTTCGGTTTCTGGGGTCCGCTCCGCTCAGAGGTCTCGGGAGACGCCCGGATGGCAATGGATCGCGAAAACCGCAACGACATCATCGCCCTGCCCTTCACCCTGCTGTGGCAGGTCACGATGTTCCTGCTGCCGATGCAATTGGTGACGCGCACCTACACCGCGTTTTGGGCCACCCTTCCGCTGTTCCTGATCGGAGCCGCCGGCATGTATGTCTTCTGGTGGCGCCCCATGGCCAGCCGAGGCCCCGGCACCGACAAGGCCAATGCCGCTGCTGCAGCGTGATTTCCTGATCCTCCTCCCCGCCATGATTCGACGCCTCCTCTTCCTTGCCGTCGCCGGAATCCTGCTCGCCTCTGGGCGAGCCGGTGCAGCCACCACTCCTTCGATCACTCCGCCCACCACCCTCCAGACCTGGCACCGCGCTGAATTCCAGATCGTCGGCGTTCCCAGCGTCGCCAACCCCTTCGATCCCGAGCAGATTCGTCTCGACGCAACGCTGGTCGCGCCGTCGGGGCGCACGTTGACGGTCCCGGCATTCTGGACGGAGGATTACCGCTACAATCTGATCGCCGGGGAAGAATATCACGAAAAGCTCGGTACGCAGGGGTGGCGCCTTCGTTTCACTCCCGAAGAGGTCGGCGAGTACCGCCTCTCCGTTTCACTCGTGCTCGGGGCCAACAGCCCGCAGTCGTTTGCGCAGTCGCGCTTCACCGTGACCGCCTCCGGCTCCTCGCCGTCACCGCGAGGCTGGGTACGCGTGGCACCGGACCAGCGGAGCCTCCAGCTTTCCGACGGACGTCCGCTACGCCTGATCGGTGAAAACGTCTGCTGGCCCGTACGACAGGGGACCTACGACTACGAGATGTGGTTCGATGCGATGCGCGCGTCCGGGCAGAACTTTGCCCGACTCTGGATGTGCCCGTGGTGGGCGGCCCTCGAACAGACGCCTGGGACACTGAACCGGTACAACCTGGATGCCGCGGGGCGCATGGATCGCATCTTCGAACTCGCCCGCGAGCGCGGGATCTTCCTCCTGCTCGCCATCGACTTCCATGGCATGTTCCAGGTCAACAACCCCAACTGGGGAGGCGGGGGCAACATCTGGCCCCGCAACCCCTACCACCGCGACCATGGTGGCCCCTGTGTCGACCCGAACGAGTTCTTCACGAGTCCCGAGGCGCGAAAGATCTACCAGAAGCGGCTCCGCTACCTCGTCGCCCGCTACGGTGCCGAGAACCATCTGGTCGCTTGGCAGTTCTTCAACGAGATCGACAACGTCTATGGGCCCGGTCTGCTCCAGGCCGCGGACGTCGCCGACTGGCATGGAGAGATGGGACGCTGGTTGAAACAGCATGATCCGTTCGGCCATTTGGTCACGACCAGCCTTACCGGCGGTTCGGACCGCCCCGAGATTTGGACTCTCCCCGAGATGGATTTCACCGTCTATCATTCCTATGGAGACACCGCTCCGGGCCGCTTCCTCGCGGAGATGGCCCGCAGTCAGATGGACCGCTACCGCAAGCCCTTCCTTGTCGGAGAATTCGGCGCCGAGGTTTTCAGCTGGAGTCGCGCCAGCGACGCCCACATGCGCGGATTCCGACAGGCCCTCTGGGCAACCGCGCTTTCCGGCTCGCTCGGAACCATGGCCTCATGGTGGTGGGAGGATATCCACACGGACAACCTGTACCCGCTTTACTCGACCTTCACTCGTCTCATGCAGCGTGCGGGTTGGCACGAGGGAGAGTGGCGGCCCGCGACTCTCAGTCCGGCCTGGACCCCGCCGCCGACCACCGTCGGCGAGAAGAGCGCCGAGCAGCACATCTACTCGGGCCGAGTCTTCCTCCGCGTCGAACCATGGTTCAGCGACGTCAAGCCGGTGGCCCTGACCGGCCAATTGGCGGCGGAACGCGCGGCGGAATCACTTTCGGGCTATGTGGGCCCCGCCAACCCGCAGTACAGCCGCCGGTCCATCGTGCTCGATGGCTGGTGGGCCGGCGACGCCCGTCTCTTTTTCCGCGTGGGCCGCGCACTCGGTGACGTCGAGCCCGTGGTGCTGATCGACGGGAAAGAGGTATGGCGCGAAGCGCTCAAGGCGCCGGCCGGTGAAGCGGATCGTCCGAGGAAGCTGGACACGGAATTTCAAGTGATGATTCCCGCTGGCCGCCATCGGATCGAACTGGCGAACGAGCACGCCGTCTGGCTCTACATCGACTCGCTGCGCGTGCAGGGCCTGCGGCCCTCGGAGTTCGCCGGTGGCTGGAGGTTTCACCCCGAAAGCATCGCGCTGAGACGAGGAAACTCCGCCGTCCTCTACACGGTCTCACCTCACATCGTCTTCCCGGCTGGAGCCCAACGGTATCGTCCACCCGCGCAACGCGGTGAGCGTGTCACGCTGCACGACTGGACCGATGGGCACTACGAGATCGAATGGCACTCCCCCGAGACCGGCGCGCGGGTGGAAACGACCCGCGCCGTCGCGCGGAACTCCCAGCTCGAACTCATGCTGCCGGACTTCGAGGAGGATCTCGTCGCGCTGATCCGTCCGCAGCCCTGAAGCCGCGCCCGTACCCATGCTTGTCCCGGAACGTCATCGCCTGATCCGCAGGCTACTCTCCGAGCGGGGCAGCATTTCGCTGCAGGAGATTCAGGCGCGTCTCGGCATCTCGGCCGCCACGGCAAGGCGGGATGCGGAGGAATTGAGCCGAGCGGGGCTGGCGCGCCGCATCCACGGTGGCCTGCTGCCGCCGGACTTCGCCTTGACCGAGCCGACCTATTCACGGAAGGCGGAAAAGGCGGCCAACCTGAAGGCTCTGCTCGGCGAAGCCACCGCGCGGATCCTGCCGGAGGACGGAACCATCTTCATCGACGCGGGCACGACCTGCCTCGAGGTGGGCAAAGCACTGCTGGATCGCCCTCGCCTGCGCATCTTCACGAACTCGATCTCACTCCTCGGCCTCGCCTCCACTGCCAAGGCCACCCTGAGTTCGCTCGGCGGAGAACTCCGCCGCGTCAGCCTCGCCCTCACCGGTGCCCTCGCCCAGGACTGGCTCGAGCGGCTCCGATTCGACGCTGCCGTGCTCGGGGCATCCGGCATCGATCCCGAGGCCGGAGCCTACACCACGGAGCTCGGCGAAGCCGGCGTGAAGATCGAGGCACTGCGTCGCTCGCGCCTGCGCATTCTCGTGGTGCACGGCGAAAAGTGGGGCCGGCCCGCCGCCGTGCACTTCGCTCCGTGGACCGCCTTCCATCACGTGGTCACCGAACGCAGTGCCCTCGGCCCCGATCGCGCCGCCGCCCTCGCCCAGGCCAAGGTCCTCGTCCACGCAGTCGGCGCGCGCTAGGCTCCCGCGGCCATCGCCTCCGGCCGACACGGGCGCAGGGTTGACAGCTCGACCTCGATGCTGTCCGGCTTCCGAAGCCCCCTCTGCCATGACCCGGCCCCTTCTCTTCTGCTGCCTGCTCGCGCTCCCTACCCTCGGCCTGCTCCCCAGCCATCTGCAGGGTCAAGCCGAGACGTGGTGGCGCGGCAACCTCCACACCCACTCACTCTGGAGCGACGGCGATGACTATCCGGAAATGATCGCCGACTGGTACAAGGCCCAAGGCTACCACTTCCTCGCCTTCTCCGATCATGACATTCTTCAGGAGGGCCAACGTTGGCTGTCGATCCAAGGCGGCATCTCGTTCGCGGGTAACGTGACGCACCGGGGCGGCGGCGAGGTGCTCGACAAGTACCTCCGGCGTTTCGGACCTCGGTGGGTCGAGCAGCGGCGAGTCGACGGTCGGCACGAGGTTCGACTCAAGCCTCTTTCCGAGTTCCGCACCCTTTTTGAAGAGCCGGGGCAGTTCCTGCTCATCCCTGGGATCGAAGTCACCCATCGGGAAGCCGTCGCCGCCGACGGGACCAAGAAGCCCGCCACGGTTCATCTGAATGCGATCAACGTCCGCGACGCTGGTCCGAAGCCCAGCGGGCAGACGGTCCTCGAACTGCTGCAGCGGAGCGTCGATGCCGTGCTCGCCCAGCGGGAACGTACCGGACAGGCCATGTTCCCGCACGTCAACCATCCGAACTTCCGCTGGGGTATCACCCCGGATGACCTGATGCGCGTGCGCGGGCTGCGTTTCTTCGAGGTCTACAACGGCCATCCCCAAGTCAACAACGAGGGCGACGCCGACCACCCGTCGACCGAGCGGCTCTGGGATCTGGCGTTGACCCATCGCCTCACGGACTTGGGCCTCGGGATCCTCTACGGCATCGCGACCGACGACTCCCACCACTATCACGAGAAGGCCGCCGACCGAAGCAACTCCGGACGCGGCTGGGTCATGGTCCGTTCATCCCACCTGACCCCTGAGTTCCTGATCCGCGCCATGGAAGCCGGGGACTTCTACTCTAGCTCCGGCGTTGCTCTCGCCGACGTCCGCCGCTCCACAGGGCGCCTGGAAGTCGAGATCGCCGGGGAACCGGGAGTGTCGTACGAGACCCGCTTCATCGGCACCCGTCTGCATACTCCTGGTCAGATCGACGCCGCCGAGCTCGGCAAGGAAATGGCTCGGTCCACCGAACTCCGCAGCAGTTACACCCTGCAACCGGACGACCTCTACGTCCGAGCCGTCGTTACCGCCTCGCGTCGCCACCCGAGCGGAAGCATGGCCCAAGAGTATGAGCGGGCTTGGACCCAGCCCATCGTCAACGAGCGGCACGCCGCCCTCCGGATCGAGGCGGGCGCAACGCCGCCCTAGCCCGAGCGAACCCGTCGATACTGGTCGAGCGTGACGGCGGCGACGATGATCCCGCCCGTGACGATCTCCTGGACCCAGTTCGACATTTCCAACTTGGTGCAGCCGTTATTCACGACCGTCATGATGAGCGCGCCGACCATCGTCCCGAGCACCGTTCCCCGGCCACCGGACAGACTGGCGCCACCAATCACGACGGCGGCGATGATGTTCAGCTCCAGCCCGACCGCCGTGGTAGGGTCACCGCCGGTGAGATACGAGAACTGAAGCACTCCGGCCAGACCGGCGAAGCCCGCTCCGACCGCATAGATCCAGACTTTGGTGCGATCGACCGCGACACCGCACAGCCGCGCGGTGGACTCGTTCGATCCGATCGCGAAGATGTGCCGTCCGAACCGCGTGTACCGAAGCACGCCGGCCACGACGACTGCCATCACGAGCATGATCCACACGCCACCAGGGAGGAAACGCGAACTCAGCAGCATGAGGTCATTCAGCCACGTCGGCTCAGGATAAATCGGTTGCTCGCTCGCCAATCCCTTGGCCGCGCCCCGCAGGATGCCCATCATCCCTAGCGTGACGATGAACGGCATGAGGCGGAGTCGCGTCACCAGCAAACCTGAGGCGACGCCGGTCATGACGCCCAGACCAATCGCGCCGGCTGCGGCCACCACCGGTGGAGCGCCGGCCTCCAAGAGCAGCGCGAGCACGACCGCCGAAAGGGCGATGATCGACCCAAACGACAAATCAACCCCGCCGGAGATCACGATCAGCGTCATCCCGATCGCGCCGATGCCAATGACCGCCGTCTGCTGCAGCATGATCGCGGAGTTATCCCACGTCACGAAACGGTCAAAGCGCAGGATCGCGAACAGAGCGTAGACTGCGACGAGGGCCAGAAAAGGGGCCAACGCGCCGAGGAGGCGCCGGGCAGAACCGGAGGAAGAGTCGGTGGACACGATCGAAGAAGCGGGGCCGCTCTTGGAGGCGGGAGACGGCGGAGAACCTGAACAGGGACCGCAGGCGCCGGGCGCGGACTTACGGAGTCGCCAGAATCGCCTTGGTCTCCGGCGTGTCGATGGACTCGAGCGTGACCAAGGCACACCCCGTGTCGATGCGGGGCTCGACTTTCCCGCCCCGCAACTGGGCCACCGCCGCCTTTACGCCGAGATAGCCCATGCGGGAGGGGTTCTGAGCCACCAAGCCATGAATCTCGCCCCGGCGCAGCGCCTGAAGCAACGCGGCCGACGTATCGAAGCCGACGAACGTCTTCTTACCGGCCAGGCCCGTCTGCCGCAACGCGAGCAGCATGCCCTGCGTGGTGGACTCATTCGGGCAAAAGATGCCATCCGCCTCACGCAGGCGATCGATGAGATTCAACGCCGTGTCTTGGGCGAGACTGACCGTCGCACCACCGTAGCGATTCTTCACGGTTACCTCAATTCCCGGGTACCGGGCAATCGCGGCGAGAAATCCGGACTCACGCTCGTCGGTGCTGGCCGACCCTTCCAAACAACGCAGCAGGACCACCTTACCCTTCCCGCCGAGCCGCCGGGCGAGTTCATCGCCGCCGATCTCGCCGCCGCGGAAGTTGTCCGTGGCCACGAGGCTCACGAAGTCACGACCAACCTCACCCTGGATGGCGGAGTCGAAGATGACGACGGGGATGCCCGCCGCCGTCGCGCTGCGGACCGGACCCGCCAAGGCGGTGGCGTCGAGCGGAGCGAGCACCAAGGCCGAAACCTTGGAGCCCACGAACTGCTGGACCAAACTGATCTGCTGGGCGCGGTCGTCCTCCTTCATCGGTCCCTTCCAGATGATCGTGACATTCTCCTCCGCTCCAGCCTTCCGCGCCCCCGCCTCCACGCTCTTCCAGAAGGCATGGGTGGAACCCTTGGGCACGACCGCGATCTGGAGCCGATCGGCGGCGGCGCCCGTGGCGGCCGATCCGGCCAACGCGACTGCGGATACCAACGTGGGAAGAAAATGACGGATGAAGCGGCGCATGGGGGTAAGCGGGGACATGAGAAAAGAAGGAGGGCGAACGGGAATCAATCCTGCAGCTCGACGACGACTTGGATCTCGGTCGTGGCGTTCCGGGGCAGACCGCAGACCGCAACCGCGGCCCGAGCATGCCTTCCCGCATCGCCCAGCAACGCCACAAAGAGATCGCTCGCGCCATTGATGACGGCCGGGCTGTCGGCGAAGCCGCTGACGGCGTTGACATACCCACTGACGAACACGATCCGGCGGATCTTCTCCAACGAACCGACCGCAGCCTTCACATTGGTCAACGTGGCGAGGGCGCAGATCCGCGCGGAGTCGTAGCCGGATTGCGTGGTTTGCTCCCGCCCCACCTGACCGGTGTGCGTCAGCTCGCCATTGTAGGCGCTGATGGTGCCGGCGCAGTACAGCAGATTGCCGGTCCGAACCGTGGGCACGTAGTTCCCAGCAGCAGCTGGCGGGTTAGGCAGCGCCAATCCCATCTCCTTGAGCTTATCCTCGATCGTCATGATCTCGCGAGCCTCGGCGCCGTCGGAAAAGGACGCAAAGCGATTCGGCGCGAAACCCGATTGCGCCAATCCGGCTCTCCGACGAATCTGCCTTTGATGAACCTCGCCGCTTGGCAGGACCTCGCCCACCGCGACCCCGCATTGGCCGCCACCACCCTGCTCCAACGCCTCCGCGCCCTGCCGCCCGCGCAGCAGCGTGCGATCGTTTCCTGGCAACCCGATGCGTCCGACCTCGCCGCGGCATTCGCCCGCCAGACCGCCCGGCCCGGCCCCCTTTCCGGCGTCCCCTACTTCGCCAAGGACCTGTTCCCGGTACGCGGAGTCCCGATGCACGCCGGTAGCGGATTCCTCGCGGAGATCCAGCCCGCCCCGACTCAGGATGCGGCCCTCGTCTCCGATCTCGCGGGGTGCGGTGCCGTGCTCGCCGGGACCGCCCACCTGCATGAATTCGCCTACGGTCTGACCGGCGACAATCCGCACTGGGGCAACGTGGATATCCCCGGACGACCCGGCCGCACCCCGGGCGGCTCCAGCAGTGGCTCCGCGGCCTTGGTGGCTGCCGGGGTGGTCCCTCTGGCACTCGGGACCGACACCGGAGGCTCGGTTCGGGTGCCAGCGGCCTACTGCGGCCTGTTCGGCTTCCGAACGACACCTGGGTCACGCTGGATCTCGGATGCATTCCCGCTCGCGCCCGGCTTCGATACCGCCGGCTGGTTCACCCGGAGCGCCGAGGACATGCTTCAGGTCAAGACCGCCCTGCTCGGGACCGCCGGTACCGAACGCAGGCCGCGAGGCGCCTATCTCGGCTTCGCGGACTGGGCGGAGCCCGATCCAGGCGTCGCAGAGGCAATCGATGAGGCGGCCCGGCGCTTTGCCCCCGTGGCCGATGCGATGACCCGCGAACAACTGATCCGAGGCTTTCGCGGATCGAGCGAAACCTACGCCACCCTTCAAAGCATCGAAGCCTACGGCGTCCATGCTGACTGGCTCGACCGCTACCGGGATCGCTACGGCAGCGAAGTCTGGCAACGGCTGGACCGCGGACGCCGCTGGACCGACCTCGAACGAGACCAAGCCGTCGTCAAGCAGACGGCGCTCCGCCTCCTGTGGACCTCGTTTTTTCTCACCTACGATTATCTCGTCCTTCCCGCCACACCCTTCGCCGCGCCGCTGCCCGAGCAGCGGACGATCGCGAATCGGCAACGCATTCTTGCCCTGACCACGCCCGCCAGCGTCGGTGGACTGCCCGTCCTGACCATTCCCGTGCCGCTCGCAGACGGCCTTTCAACCGGACTCCAGATCGTGGTCAACCATCCCAACAGTCCGGTCGTTGACTGGGCCCTGCAACAGGCTGGCGCGGAACGACGCTGACCGTACCGGTGCCGCGCGGGACGGATTAGGGCATTGCCGGCGGCCGCGTTTCCCGCGAACATTGGACCCTGTTCCGCATGCCGTCCTCGCCCACTCCGGCTTCACCCTCTCCGTCTCCCTCTCCCCGTCCACTTTGGGGCAACGAGGAGTTCACGGCGTTGGTCGAGCGGCTCCAACACAAGGGTGGAGCGGCGCTCGGGCCATTGAGCCCGGGGGATCACCCCCTGTACGGGCACACCCTGTTCATCGCCTCCTGCGACCTGGATACACGCTACGGACCTTTCCGGGCACACGTGTTTCAGGACCTGATTGACCGTCACTACGTGCTGGCGCTTGCCCACGGTGACATCGCATCGGCGCGGACCCTCTACACGCGCCTGCACTCGTCCTGCGTCTCCAGCGAGACCCTGCGAGGCTGTGATTGCGACTGCGTGGAACAGTTGGACGGCGCCTTCCGCGCCATCGCCGAAAAAGGGCACGGCATCATCTTCTACCTCATGCAGGAAGGACGCGGCGTCGGCTATGTCGGCAAGGCCCGCGACCGGATGCTTGTCCAAGCCTCGCTCGACCAGATCTCGACCTTCGCGGCCTATGCGGCGCTTGGGCTGCGGAAGGATCACCGCAACTACGACAACATCGCGCAGATCTGCCACCTTCTGGGAATCCAGGCGTCATGGATCGTGCTCACGAACAACCCGGACAAAGTCGAAGCCCTGCGCGAGCAGGGGCTGACCGTAGCCGGGACCGAGCCGCTCGAGTGCGAACCGTCGCCCTACAACCTTGCCTACCTGACCTCGAAAGCGGCGGGGGGCCACCGCTTGCGTCGGCCGGCGACGACCCTAGTCAGGCGCGCCTCGCCACCGGAGCCGGTGACGCCCTTCAAGCCCCACGCCCTCCCCGACGCCCGACGCTTCATCGCGACGGCGAGCTATTTCCTGCCGGTTCGGCCGGTGGACCACGAGGTGGTGGTGAGTGCGGCGGATCTCGACGCCTGGCGGCGGGACGGTTCGCTCGAGCGCGCCATGGTCGGACCGCGCCCGCTCGTGCTCGGGCACCGCGCCATTCGCGGTGATCGACACCTGGTCCGGGTGGATCCCGACGCCTTGGCCCGCCGCTCGCGCGGCGTGGCCAACGAAGCGCTGCTGGGATCGTTGACGACGCCGTACTGGTTTCGGGTGCACGTCTACTACGATATCGTTTCGAGTCAGGAGATCGTGGTGCTCACCTATGGTCAGGTCGACGCGGGCGATGACCCGCTCGTTCACCTTCACTCCGAGACCCTTTTCGAGCGATTTCCCCTTCGGACGGAGAGTCGACGCGATCCTTTTGGCGCGGCCGTGAAGGAAATCGTCGCGCATGGGTCGGGCGCGATCCACCTCGTCCACCACAACGGATCGGGCGGGGGCTTCGGCGTTCACGCCTCCATCACGATGCTGCTGCAATCCGAATCGGCTGCCTCAGCGGCCGCGGCCCGGGAAAGTCTAGGCGTAGGACGGGGGCCGGAAGAAGCGACGGCGTCGCTCCGACTACTCCGCCATCACATCCCGAGCGGCCGCGTGCAGATGCTGATTCCGGCGGGCGAAAGCCCCGAACGGCGTCGTGCCCTCGAGAACGCGCTCGGATCGCAGGGTTTCGCGGTGCAGGCCTGGATGCAGCTTGGCGAGCCTGCCGACCCCGCGCGTCCGGAGGCCCCGGGGACGGCTCAGGCGGCGTCCTGACGCGGCTCGCTCTTCGGATGGCGACGGAGCCTCGGGCGACGAGTCCCGGCCACGGCGGCGGCGTCAATGACCACCTCCGCGACGTCGTCACGCTGCGGTAGATCGAACATCACTTCGAGCATCAGGTTCTCCATGATCGCGCGCAAGGCACGTGCGCCGGTCTTGAGACTGATCGCCTTCCGGGCGATCGCACGGATCGCGTCGGGCGTGAACCGCAGCCGGACCCCGTCCATGGCGAACAGCTTGGAGTACTGTTTGACGAACGCGTTCTTCGTCCGCTGCAGGATGTGAACCAGATCCTCCTCCGAGAGGTGATCCAGCACGGACACGATGGGAAGGCGACCGATGAACTCGGGAATCATCCCGAAACGGATCAGGTCCTCAGGCTCGAGCTCGCGCATCAGTTCCTCGGGCCGAAGGACTGAATCCCGACGCCGGGCCGCCGACGAAAACCCGAGCCCACCCTGCCCCAGGCGGCGCTGGACCAATCCGTCGAGACCGACGAAAGCACCGCCGCAAATGAACAAGATGTTCTGCGTGTTGATCTGCACGTACTCCTGATTCGGATGCTTGCGACCGCCCTGCGGCGGGACGTTGCAGACCGTGCCCTCGAGAATCTTGAGCAAGGCCTGCTGCACTCCCTCACCGGAGACATCACGCGTGATCGAAACGTTCTCGGTTTTGCGGCCGATCTTGTCGATCTCGTCGATGTAGATGATCCCGCACTCGGCTCGCTTCACGTCGTAGTTAGCGGCCTGCAGCAAACGGAGGACCACATTCTCCACGTCCTCACCGACGTAGCCCGCCTCGGTCAGCGTCGTGGCATCGGAGATCGCGAAAGGCACGTCGAGGATCCGGGCCAGCGAACGGGCCAGCAGCGTCTTTCCCGAGCCGGTCGGACCGACGAGGAGGATGTTACTCTTCTCGACCTCCACGCCGTCGAACTCGGGCGACAGCGCCGGCGAATCTTTCACGGTCTGGCCGGCATCGAACATCAGCCGCTTGTAGTGATTGTAGACGGCGACCGAGAGGACCTTCTTGGCGTGCTCCTGACCGATCACGTGCTCATCGAGGGTCCGCTTGATTTCCGAAGGCTTCACCAACCGGAAATCGGGCTTGGCCTCCCCTGTGGGCTGGCGCACCTCACGGTCGATGATCGTCTTGCAGACGTTCACGCACGAGTCGCAGATGTAGACGCCAGGCCCGGCAATGATCTTCTTCACCTCCGACTGCGACTTGCCGCAGAAGGAGCAGAGCGTCATGCGGGAAGACTTGGCCATGGCAAAAAGAGTGAGAAGATGGTCGGTGACGTGTCGAGGGCGAACCCCCTCTCTCATCGGCCCGTCGGAGGACGGACTGAGGCAGGGAGTCGTAGGCCGCCCTACGCCCCATCTAGGGGAATTCTCCCCCAGAGACTCGGGGGGAAGCGATCCGCGGAACGGACCGCACTCGCCGTTGCGTTAAGCCGCTGGGGTGACGGCCAGCTTGGCGGCGTCGCGGGTCGAAGCGACCACGTGATCGACCAAACCGTACGCCTTGGCCTCTTCGGCCGTCATGTAGTAATCGCGGTCGGAATCCTTCTCCACCTGCTCCGGGGTCTTGCCCGTGTGGCGTGAGAGGGTCTCGTTCAGCGTGCGTTTCCAGCGGAGAATCTCCCGCGCCGCGATCGCGATATCGGCCGCCTGCCCACCCGCTCCGCCGCTGGGCTGGTGAATCATCACCCGGCTGTTTGGAAGCGCGAAACGCTTGCCCTTCGTACCGGCGGCGAGGAGCACGGTGCTCATGCTGGCGGCCATGCCCACGCAGTACGTGACGATGTCGCACTGCAGGAAGTTCATCGTGTCGTAGATCGCCATCCCACCCGTCACGATCCCGCCCGGCGAATTGATGTAGAGGTGGATATCCTTCTTGGCATCCTCCATCTGAAGGAACAGCAGTTGAGCAATGACGCTGTTGGCCACGCCATCGTCGATCGGCGTGCCGATGAAGATGATGCGGTCCTTCAGGAGCCGGCTGTAGATATCCATCGACCGCTCGCCGCGGCCGGTGTTTTCAATGACGTAAGGGATGTAGTACGAACTCACGAGGAGGACTTCGAGGTCTCAGGTGCCTTGGTGGTAACCTTAGCTTTGGAGACCAGGAATTCAACCGTCTTGTCCAGAATGATGTTCTGCTGCATCGAACGCAGTTGCTCGCGGTCCTTTGACAACTGCTTCACCAGCTTGTCGGCCGACACTCCGGAGCGCATCGACTCACGGTAGATGAAGCTGTTCATGTCGTTCTCGGTGAGCTTGATGCCCTCCTGGTCGGCAATGCGCCCGAGGACCAGCTGCATCTTGACCCGGGCGGCGGCCGCCTTGCGGGCATTCTCGAAAAGTTCCTTCTTGTCCTTCTCGAACTGCTCCTGCGGCACGCCGCGGCGCATGTTTTCCTCGATGAACTGACGCAGGACATCCTGCGTCTCAAGGTCGATCAGGGAAGCCGGGAGCTCGAACTCGAGCTTGGAGACCAAAGCCTCGGTGACCTGACGGCGCTGGAGAGACTTGTTCTGGTACTCCTTCTGCATGCGCAGGGAGTTCCGCACGTTGGTCTTCAGCGCATCGAGGGAGTCGGCTTGGTGCGACTTCAGGAACTCGTCGTTGATCTCGGGAAGGACGCGCTCACGGACCTCAAGGATCTCAACCGCGTACTTCGCCTTGGCACCCGCCAGAGCCGGAAGCGGAGCGAATTCCGCCGGGAACGCGATCTCGACCGTACGCTTCTCGCCGGTCTTGAGGCCGCTCAGTTCGCGACCGAGGCCGGGAATCAATCCCTCCTGCGAGCCATCCACCTCTTCCCACGTCTGGGGCGCCTTGCCGTAAATGGGACGATCCGGGGAAAGGTCTGCGATGGGCTTGCCGTCGACCGTTCCTTCGTACGACAGCTTCACGAAATCTCCCTTGGCCGAAGCACGCTCCGCGACCCGGAAATCCGCGCGTTCCGCGCGCATCGCCTCAATCGCGCGATCCACCTCTTCATCGGTGGCCTCGACCGGCGCGACCTCGGTTTCGAGGGCGTCGTAAGCCGGCAACTCGAACTGCGGACGGACATCGACCGTGAACCGGATCTCCGCCGCCTGACCTGAAACGAGTTCGCCCGGCACCGCGTCAACGAGCTGCATCACGTCCAGCTTGGACTGGGCAAGACCGGTCTGGTAGGCCTTCGAAACCACCTTCTGCTTGAATTCATCGGCAATGTCCTTGCCGAAGCGCTTCAGCACCATGTCCGTTGGCGCCTTGCCGGGACGAAACCCGGGCAACCGGGCCATGCGGGCAAACTCCGCCACGGTGGCGGCATGCTGGGCACTTACCTCGCCCGCCTCGAGCGTCACGACGAGGCTCTTGCGGGTCACGGACTGGTCTTGGACGGAGATGTTCACGGCGAAGAAGGGAGGAAAGGAAGATTCGGTGGTAAACCGACGACGATGCGTCCCGGAGGGAGGCGGGTCAATGACGGATTCTGCGCGCTTGCCTCGGTCCGGCCCCCGGGCATTGGTCGCAGGAACGCATGCCCTCCCTGCGCTCGGTCCTCGCCCTTCACGGCCCCGCCCTGGTCCTCGACGCCGCTTCAGCCCGCGTGCAGGTCGGTTGGCTGACGGACCCCGACGCCGCTGGTTCCTGGCAGCAACACGACGCCGAGGCAGGTGAAGCGCTCTTTCGCGGCCTCGAGTCCCTCGGCTGCGACGTTCTGCAAGCGGGATGCTTCGTTTTCTGCGCGGGTCCGGGTTCGCTCCTCGGCATCCGTACCACCGCGGTGCTGCTCCGCACTTGGACCACGTTGAAGCCCCGGCCCTGCTTTTCGTACCAGAGTCTCGAAATGGTAGCCCGTGGCCCCCATGCTTCCGGGATGGCGGTGATCGCTGACGCGCGACGCGACTCGTGGCATCTCGTCGCCCGCGACGCCGTAGGAGCTCCCCTGCCCGTGCAGCGCGTGCCCGCCCAAGATCTACCCGCCATGCGGTGCATGCCGGAGCATTTCCGTCATTGGGCCCCCCTCCCCTCGGACACGCGGCGCGTCCCCTACAACGTCGGCGAACTGCTGCGTGCGACGGCGGATGTGCCGCTACTCCACGAGAGCCCGGAGCCCGATGCGTTCCTCCACGAGGACCCGCAGTACGTCACTTGGACCCCGCGGGTGCACCAAGCACCGCCTTCGCCGACGGCTCCCGCCGACGCGGACTAGCGCCCGATCGCGTAGACGCGGAAGCCGAGTTCGCGGAGACGATCCGCCGGCAGAATGTTGCGACCATCAAAGACGAAAGCCGGCTTGGTCATGGCTTGATAGATGCGCGCGAAGTCGAGCGTGCGGAACTCATCCCACTCCGTGACCACCGCGACGGCGTGAGCACCCTCGGCGGCGGCATACGCGGAGCCGACGACCGACAGCCGACGGCCATCCGCTCCAACAGCCTGCAGGTCGCGCCGGATCTCCGCCTCCGAAACCTTGGGATCGTAGACCACCACCTGGGCCTGCTCGGCGAGCAACTCCCGCACCACCGCGATCGCCGCCGACTCGCGGGTATCGTTCGTGTCCTTCTTGAAAGCAAAACCCAAGACGGCAATGCGCTTGTCCGCGACGCTGTTGAAGAGCGTCTTCACGATCCGCGCGGAAAAACGCTGCTTCTGCCATTCATTCATGCGCACCACGTGATCCCAATAGGCCCCCACCTCCGGCAGACCGAAGGTCTCGCACAGGTACACCAAGTTCAGGATGTCTTTGCGGAAGCACGAGCCGCCGAAGCCGACGCTCGCCTTCAGGAACTTCGGGCCGATGCGGGAGTCGCGCCCGATCGCATTCGCGACTTCATCCACATCCGCTCCGGTCGCCTCGCAGAGCGCGGAGATCGCATTGATCGAAGAGATGCGCTGCGCGAGAAACGCGTTGGCCACCAGCTTCGAAAGCTCCGAGGACCAGAGATTGGTCGTGATGATGCGCTCCCGCGGCACCCAGCGCGCATACACGTCCACGAGGGTACGGACAGCTGCCTCGCCCGCAGGCGTCCGCTCGCCACCGATCAGCACGCGATCCGGATTGAGCAGGTCCGCGATCGCCGTGCCCTCCGCCAGAAACTCCGGATTCGACAGCACCGCATGAACCAAGCCGCGCGTCGTGGCGTTCGCAGCGAGGATGTCCTTGATCGTCTCCGCTGTCCGCACCGGGATCGTCGACTTCTCGACGATGATTTTGGGCGAGTCGGCCACCTCGGCGATCGTCCGCGCCACGGACTCGACAAACCGTAGGTCAGCCGCCCGACCGGCCCCCACCCCGTAGGTCTTGGTGGGGGTATTGACCGCAACGAAGATCAAGTCCGACTCTTTGATCGCCGCTCGGACATCGACGGAGAAAAACAGGTTTCGGCCGCGACACTCGCGCACGATACCCTCCAACCCCGGCTCGTAGATCGGCAACGCATCGGAGTTCCAAGACGCAATGCGCTCGGCGTTCATATCGACCACCGTGACCCGGATGTCCGGGGCCTTGTGGGCAATCATGGCCATGGTGGGTCCTCCGACGTAGCCGGCGCCGATGCAGCAAATCTTCATGGGAAACAGCGCCACGCTGCCTCAGGCCGTGCGCCAATCCAAGGGCAAAACGCCCGGCGGCCTCGCCGGGCGTGAAACAATCACGTCAAACCGCGGTGAGTCCTATGCCCCACCCGCCGCAGGATCAGACGTTAGGCCGGATGGGGGGCCGGAGCCGGTGTCCCGAGCGCGTCCGGCGTCGATGACTGGTCCGCCGCCTTCTTGCCGCTGCGCTCGTCGGGCTTGGGCGCGGCCGCCGGCGCTTCGCGAACGATCGGGGAACGGATTTCGCCAAACTCCACAATCTCCTTCACGTGGATACCGTCGATCGTCTCGTGAGCGATGAGCGCATCCGCGATCTTGTCGAGAGCGACCCGGTGCTCGATGATGATCTGCCGGGCCCGGGCGTACGACTCATCAACCAGCACCTTCACCTCGGCATCGATCCGACGTGAGGTCTCCTCCGAGACCGTGTGCGAACGGGTGATCTCGCGCCCGAGAAACACCGTGTCTTGGTTGTCACCGTAGGCGATCGGTCCCAACGGACTCATGCCCCAGTTGCACACCATGTGGCGCGCGAGCTTCGTCGCCTGCTCGATGTCGCCGGAGGCGCCACTCGTGACGTCATTCAACGCCACGTCCTCGGCGATGCGGCCACCAAACAGCGCCGCGAGCCGGTTCAGCATCTTCCGCTTGGCGTAATTGTAGGTATCCTTCGTCGGGATGTACATGGTGCTCCCCAGCGAGCGGCCACGCGGGATAATCGTCACCTTGTGCACCGGCATCGTATCGTCACCGATCACGACGCTGACGAGGGCATGGCCGGCCTCATGATAGGCCACGACCTTCTTGTCCTCGTCATCCATCACCCGGCGGCGTTCGCGGCCGAAGAGGACCTTGCTGCGGGCGTCGTCGACGTCCTGCATCTCGACCTTCTTCTTGTTGCGGCGAGCGGCCAACAACGCCGACTCGTTCAGCAGGTTGGCGAGCTCTGCGCCGGAGAGCCCCGGCGTGCCCCGCGCCACCACCGCGAGATCAACGTCCTCAGCGAGGGTGATCTTCCGGGCGTGCACGCGAAGGATCTGCTCGCGCCCAATGAGGTCGGGCAAATCGACGTAGATCTGGCGGTCGAAGCGGCCCGGACGCAGCAGCGCCTGGTCGAGCACATCGGGACGATTGGTCGCCGCGATGATGATGACGCCCTCGGTCGTGTCGAAGCCGTCCATCTCGACAAGCATCGAGTTGAGCGTCTGTTCGCGCTCGTCGTTGCCGCCACCAAGACCTGCACCGCGCTGGCGGCCGACCGCATCGATCTCATCGATAAAGATCAGGCAAGGCGCGTTCTTGCGCCCCTGCTCAAACATGTCGCGGACGCGACTGGCGCCCACGCCGACGAACATCTCAACGAAGTCGGAGCCGGAAATACTGAAGAACGGCACGTCGGCCTCACCCGCCACCGCCTTGGCGAGGAGCGTCTTGCCCGTGCCCGGGGGACCGACCAAGAGGATGCCCTTCGGGATCTTGCCGCCCATGCGAGTGAACTTCTTGGGGTCCTTGAGGAACTCGACGACCTCAGCGACCTCTTCCTTCGCTTCATCGCAGCCGGCGACCTCCGCGAACGTGATGCGATCGCGATCCCGCGTCAGCAACTTGGCGCGGCTCTTGCCGAAATTCAGCGCTCCCCGACCCGCGTTGCGCAACTGGCGGACAAACAGGAAATACAGCAACCCGATGATCAGGAGGAACGGAATGATCTGCGAAGCGATCTGCGCCAGCAGGGTCGTCGCCGGCTGCTCCGTGAATTTCTGCGACTTCTGCAGCTTTTCGAGGTTGGTATCGGTCAAACGCCCGGAAGCCCGGAAGTAGGCCGTCTTGCCGGAGTCGGACGTCAGGACCGCCTCCGTGGTCTCACCCGAAACGACCACCCAATCGCGCCCCCCGGACGTGTCTGGGCGAATCAGGCCCTCGCGGATCTGACCGGCTTCCGCCAGTTCGACCACCCGCTGCAGGTTCAACTGGGCGGGGGCCTTCACCTTGCCCGGGTTCAGGAAGAACAGGGCGAGGACCGCCGCGACGATGGCGAGCCAGATCAGCAGCACCTTCGGCTGGAAGCGCTCCGGCGGCAGATTCTTGAGGGGACGGCGACGGTTCTTGGGATCGTTCTCGGACATTGAATGAGCGGATGGACTCCTTCGAAACGGTGTAGGTTCCCCTCAGACAAGTCAATTGGCCCAGGTCGCTTTTCGCAGCTTTGCGGCTTTTTCACCCGCTGACTCGAAACGAAGCCACCCCCGCTCCACCTTCGCGAAACCCGCTGCGCCAAGGCTCAGTCGAGTCGCGACACCGGAACGCGCTGCGGTCAAGACGGCCTCAAAGGTCTGCCGCGAGACGTCCCCCCACCGCGCCCCCAGACTCAATCGCCAGCGGTGCAACACCCGTCGCGCAACTGCCGCCGGCAGGGCCGCGAGATCAGCGAGCCGCACGCCCCGCATGGGCGAAATGCCAATGCCGGCCGCCCACGCCTCCAACGCCTCGGCGTCTTCCTCCAGCTGATCCCGCGAGCGGGAAACCCCCGCCAACACGTCCCGCCCCGGCTCGGCGGCAAGCCACCGGGGAACCACGTCGCACCTCAGACGGTTGCGCAGATGATCGTCGGACGCATTGGTCGTGTCCTCGCGCCACGGGATGTTCGCCTGCTGCAGAGCGTCGCAGATCGTGGACTTGGATAAACTGAGCAGTGGCCGCACATGACTGCGTCGACTGGCCAGGCGATGGATGGGTCGGGGCGCGATGAGGCCCTCCAGCCCACTACCCCGCGCCAGCCGCATCAGGATGCTCTCCGCGAGATCATTCTGGTGATGCCCGAGCCAGAGAATCCGCCGCCGCGCTGACGCCAACGCCCGGTCGAAAAACGCAAACCGCGCCGCCCGCGCTTCCGTCTCGCTGGGCCGCCCGCGCTCCGTCCGCATCCAGCGCGCAGTCCGGAGCGGCACGTTGAGCCCGGCACAGACCTGTCGGCAAAATCGCTCGTCCGCATCCGCTGCCCGCCCGCGCAGACGGTGGTTGAAGTGGAGGGCCTGCAGCCCGCGGCGACGCGCCGGCCAGTGCGCCCAGACCAGCAGCAGGAGCGCGAGCGAATCCGCCCCGCCTGAGAACGCCACGGTCCATGGCCCATTCGCATCCTTGGCCCAGCGACGCACCGCCACATGCAGCCGCTCGGGCGGCAGCAGCTCCGCGAGTCTCTGCGCCGCCGCCGGCCAATCGATCCGGGTGGCTGCGGTGACCCTTCGGCGCGTCATCGGGCAGCCCCGGCCGAGGCTCAGGCCGGGAACTGGAGGTGATCTCGGCCGAAGAAACGCACCAGCGCCGCCGGAATCCGGACCGATCCGTCGGGCTGGAGATTGTTCTCGAGGATCGCGGCGAGCACGCGGGGAACCGCCAGGCCGGAGCCGTTAAGCGTGTGCACCAACTCGGGCTTACCGGTCTCGCGGGACCGGTACCGAATTTGCGCCCGACGCGCCTGAAACGCCTCGAAGTTCGAGCAGCTCGATACTTCCAACCAGCGCTTCTGGCCCGCCGCCCATACCTCCAGATCGTACTTCTTGGCCTGCGCGAAACCGAGGTCACCGCCGCACATCAGGAGGACGCGGTAGGGCAGCTCGAGCTTGCGGAGCAAGCGCTCCGCGTCGTCCCGCAGGCGATCGAGCTCCACGTAGCTCTGCGACGGATGCACCCACTTGAGCAGCTCGACCTTGTCGAACTGGTGCAAGCGGTTGAGCCCGCGCACGTCCTTGCCGTAGCTGCCCGCCTCTCGACGAAAGCACGGGGTGTAGGCACAGCGATGGACCGGGAGCGACTCCTCGGCGAGAATCTCGTCGCGAAAGAAGTTCGTCAGCGGCACCTCGGCCGTCGGCACCGCATAGAGGTGGTCGCCCGCCGTCTCGTACATCTGACCTTCCTTGTCGGGCAACTGGCCGGTGGCGGTGGCGCTCGCCGCATTCACCAAGATGGGCGGCGACACCTCGAGGTAGCCCGCGGCAGCCGCTTCCTCGAGGAAGAAGTTCAGCAGCGCGCGCACGAGGCGGGCACCATCGCCCACGTAGAAAGGAAAGCCCGCGCCGGTCACCTTGGCGCCACGCCCGAAGTCGAAGAGATGATCGAAGCCCGGGATCTCCCAATGGGCCTTGGCCACCGGCGAAAGCGAATCGATGCTGCCGTGGGTGGAGAACACGACGTTCTCCTCCGGCGTGCGGCCCTCAGGCACGCTGCTGTGCGGGAGGTTCGGAAGCGACAGCATCGCCTGCCGCCATGCCGTCTCGATCTCCGCCAGTTCGGCTTCGCGCTGCTTCACCTCGGCCGACACCGCCTTCATCTCGCCGACGTTGGCGATGAACTCCGGCGAACCCTTCTTGAGCGCGACCATGTCGTTGTTCGCCGCCTTCTGCCGCGAGCGCAGGACCTCGACGTCGTGGAGACGGGAGCGCCACGCCGTATCCACGGTCAGCACGGCGTCGATATCGACCTCGAGGTGCTTCTTTTGAATCGCGGCCCGGACCAGGTCGGGCGACTCGCGGAGGAGTTTGGGATCAAGCATGGCTAGTTAGGCGAAACCACGAAAGGACCGGGATGAACACTCTTTTTTCTCGGCTCCGGGTCCCGCTCACCGGCGGGCCGGGGCGTCCCAGCGCTGGAAACGCTGAAACACATCCTTGGCCGACAGCATCGACAGAGCACCCACCGGGGCTTGGATGACGTGGTTGGTCGGAGCGTTGAGCGGATAGGGACCGAAAAGACGCGGATCCGTGGGACCGAAGATTCCCAACGTGCGCACGCCCAGCGCAGCGGCCAGGTGCATCGGACCGCTGTCGTTGGAGATCACCCACCCTGCCCGCGCGATCAGCGACGGCAGCGAGAGCAGGCTCGTATTGCCGGTGAGATTCAGGAATTGGTCGCGGGGAAACGCGTCCTTGTCCGGCACGTAATTATTACCCGCCCAGACCACATAGCGCGAACGGTCGTCACGCAGCAGCATGTCCGTGAATTCCTTGAATCCACCCCAGCGCTTTTCGGGACGCCGGGAATCGGGAAAGATCACGATCGGGGCCGCACTGCGACGCCCGTCCAGAAAACTCAGGTGGAGGCGCTCGGAGTCGCGGAAACGCAGCGCGCCCGCAAGCTCCGGCTTGGCACCGAGGACCGGAGCGAACTGGAGCAGGATGTCCAAGGCATGCGCCGCCTCACCGGCCGGAGGCAGGGGCACTCGTTCCGAGTAGAACATCCCGGCGCACTCGCGCGCATCGGTCCGGCCGACCTTGCGGTCCGCGATCGTGCGCCAGGTCATCAGGCCGGTGCGCAGGAGACCCTGAAAATCGAACACGAGATCGAACGAGGTCTTCCGGACCTCAGCCATCAACGCGAAATACCCGCGCGCCCCCGCCATGCGCTGAAAGACATAGACGTGGTCCACCGCCTCGCAGGCGCGCACGATGGGCGCGAAGATGTCCCGAACGATCCAGGAAATCCGCAGGTGGGGGACCTGCGCCTTGAGCGACGCGGCCACCTGCAGTCCATGAACGATGTCGCCGAGGGACGAGGGCTTGATGATGAGCAGCTGGGTCATTGCCGAAGCTCGGACACCACCGCTACGAAACGGCATTGCCCGCGCGAGGGCATCGTTTCATGGACTTTAGGCACGGAACGCAAACGCTAACCGCAAGACCGCCCGACCGTTGCCCTTGCTCCTCATCATCAAAAGCCTTGGCTGGATCCTCGCCCACGCGCCGGAGCCGCTGCTGCGCGCGCTCTCCGCCACGCTCGGCACCCTCCTGCACGTCGGCTTCCCCCGCCGGCGCCGGCTCCTCCGCTCCAACCTGTCTCACGCCTTCCCAGAGTTGAGCGTCGCCGCCCGCGAGCACATCGCCCGCGAGAGCTGCCGTCGGCTGGTCGAGACCGGCATGCTGTCCCTCGCTTCTCCCTACCTCTCGGCCACCCGCCTGCGCCAGATGCTGCGGGCCGGACCGGGCCTGGAAGACATGCTCCGGGATCGCCGCGATCGCCCCCACCCCACGATTCTGGTTTCCGCCCACCTCGCCTATTGGGAGGCCCAGACGTGGATGGCCGTGCTGACGGAATTACCGCTGGGCGATTTCGGGGTCATCTATCGTCCCCTCGATCACCCCGGGCTTGATGACTTCGTTCGGCGCACTCGCGAGCGCTTCGGCATGCGCCTGCTTTCGCGGAAGGCGGGATTCGCCGAGGCCGCCCGCATCCTCCGGAACAACGGCTGCGTGGGGATCCTCTTCGATCAGAACGCCGGCATGCAGGGGGCTTTGACCACGCTGTTCGGCCGCGTGTGCTCGACCACTGAGCTGCCCGGCATCCTCGCCGAGAAGTTCGGTGCCGAGGTGCGCGTGATCACCGCGCACCGAATGGACTTCTGGCGGGTCGAGCTGCGGATCGCTCCGGTCTCGCACGACGGCTCGGCTGCCGGGGTCGTTTTCGCCCTCAATCGGTGGCTGGAGGAAACCCTCTCCAGTGACGCCGGGCTGCGCGACTCATGGCTCTGGTCCCACGATCGCTGGCGCCATCAGGACCGGCCATCCGCCCGCTTTCGACTCGAGTCGCGGCGCGATCTCCTCGCGCTGGAGCAACGGGCGCGCGGCTGGACGGAGCTCCCCCGCAGGACGCGGCTCTTCGTTCGCCTGCCGAACTGGCTTGGTGACGTCGTCATGGCGCTCCCCCTGCTCCAGGCCTTGCGGGCCGCCCGTCCTGACATGGAGTTGACGCTGATTGGGAAAGGTCCGTTCCGCGACGTCTGCGAGCTCGGTGGACTGGCCTTCGAACACTACCTCCCCCTTCCGCCTCGCGGGGCTGGCTACTGGCAGCACTTCCGCACGCTCGCCCAGCGCTGTCCCGACACCTACCTGCTGTTCACCCAGTCGATCCGCGGGGACGTGGAAGCCTGGCTGACCGCCTGTCCGCAACGCTTCGGCTTGGTGCGCCCCGGACATCCGCGACCGCTCCTGACGCACGGGTACCGACGCCCGTCCGGGACGGATCCACGGACGCAGCATCAGCTCGATGAATGGATTGAGCTCGTCCGGCACTTCGGCCTCGAAGCACCGATCGACCGCCGCCCGTCACGCTCACCCGCGCCCGGCGGCGCGCCGCGCGTGGGCCTGATTTGCGGGTCCGAGAACCACCCGGCCAAGCGCTGGCCGGCCACTCACTGGAGCGCGTTGATCCAGCGATTTCCGGACGTCTCATTCGTACTCTTCGGCACACCCGCCGATCGGGCCATCACGGACACCGTGACGGCGGCGTGCCCGGGAGCCCGGGTCGAAAACCTTGCGGGTCGCACCTCCTTGCGGGACTTCGGGGAGCGTCTGCGGACCTGCACGGTGCTTGTGAGCAATGATACGGGCGGCATGCATCTCGCCAACGCGCTGGGCGTGCCGGTAATCGCACTTTTTGGACCGACTAATCCCGTGCGCACGGCTCCGGTTTTCTCGTCGGTGGTGGACATCCTCCAGCCGCCCGGCTGTCCAGCGACCGGCGGAGGGTCACTCAGCGATCTCCTCCCTGAGACTGTCGCCGCCGCACTGCAGCGGCATCTGAGCCCATCCCGCTCCGGCGTTTAGGGTTGCCGTCCCGGACGGGCTTCCCACGTTGGGCAGACACTTTCGCATCTCCCGTGTCGCTTCTCACGGTCAACGATCTCCGCACCTATTTCCATACCCGTAACGGCGTCTACCGTGCGGTCGATGGCGTGAGCTTCGCGCTCGATCGCGGCGAGACGCTGGGCATCGTCGGTGAATCGGGCTCGGGCAAGTCGGTCACGTGCTATTCGATCATGGGCCTGATCCCGCAGCCCCCGGGCCGGATCGAGAGCGGTTCGGCGATCTTCGACGGGACGGACCTGCTGCACTGCCGTCCGGAGGAAGCTCGGGCGATCCGCGGGAAACGGATCTCGATGATCTTCCAGGACCCGATGACCTCGCTCAATCCGTACCTGCGGATCTCCGAGCAACTCATCGAACCGCTCCTGATCCACGGCCTCGCCAGCCGCAAGGATGCCTTGCGCCGCGCGCTGGAGATGCTGGAGGCCGTCGGGATCAACGACGCTGCCAAGCGGATTCACTACTATCCCCACGAATTCTCGGGCGGTATGCGGCAGCGCGTGATGATCGCGATGGCGCTCATCACCCGACCGGAGTTGCTGATCGCCGACGAACCCACCACCGCGCTCGATGTGACGGTCCAGGCCCAGATTCTGGAGCTGATCCGACGCCTGCAGCGGGAATACGGGATGGCGGTCATCTTCATCACGCACGATCTCGGCGTGGTTTCGGGCCTCTGCGACCGGGTGCAGGTGATGTACGGCGGGCGGATCGTCGAGACCGCGTCCACCCGCACGCTCTTCCGCACTCCCCGCCACCCTTACACACGGGCACTCCAGCAATCGATCCCGTCCCTGCAGCCAAAGGGAGTCGAACTCTTCACCATCCCAGGCATGCCCCCGGACCTCTCGAAGCCGATCGCCGGCTGCGCCTTCGCCGCCCGCTGCGCGTCCGCGACGGCTCGATGCACCGGAGCGGATCCCGTGCTCAGCGAGGTGGCACCCGGACACGCCCAAGCGTGCCTGCGGGTCGCCGCCGGCGAGCTTTAATTCCCCGCGCACGGAAGCCCCCTTCTCCGCCCTCATGAGCGAGCCGATCCTAGAACTGCGCGACGTCCGGACCCACTTTCCCATCCGGCAGGGATTCTTCTTCAAGCGCCAGGTAGGCACCGTCAAAGCCGTGGACGGCGTGACGCTCTCGCTCGCCCGCGGCGAAGTGCTCGGGCTGGTCGGTGAGTCCGGGTGCGGCAAGTCCACGCTCGCGCGGACGATCTTGCAGTTGCTGCCAACGACCGGCGGCTCAGTGCTGCTCTCCGGACGCAATCTGGCCGAGTGCCAAGCCGGCGAACTGATGCGCCTGCGCCGCGATCTCCAGATGGTGTTCCAGGACCCTTACGCGTCGCTCAACCCGCGCATGACGGTCTTCGCGACGCTCGCGGAGCCCCTGCTCACCCACGGCGTGTGCGACCGCAGCGAAGCCACGCGCCAAGTCGCCGAATTGATGGAGCGGGTCGGCCTTGCTCCGCGCTTCATGCAGAAGTATCCGCATGAGTTTTCGGGTGGCCAGCGGCAGCGCATCGCCATCGCGCGGGCCCTCGCGCTGCGTCCCCAGATCATCATCGCCGACGAACCGGTCTCCGCACTCGATGTATCCATCCAGGCTCAAATCCTGAACCTGCTCGCGAAGCTGGTGCGTGAGATGGGCCTGTCCCTCGTGTTCATCGCCCACGATCTCTCCGTGGTGAAGCACATCTCCGACCGCGTCGCGGTGATGTACCTCGGGCGAATCGTCGAGATCGGCGAGGCCCGCCGTGTGATCGACGATCCGCAGCATCCCTACACGCGCGCTCTGGTGAGCGCGATCCCGCGTCCCGATCCGGAGGTGGAGCGGAACCGGCAGCGGATCGTGCTCCCCGGCGACCCTCCTTCGCCGATCAACCCACCGTCCGGGTGTACGTTCCACCCGCGCTGCCCGCATGCAGTCGATGCCTGCAAGGCCGCTTTCCCCGAGCTGCGCGCCGCCGCCGGTCGTGAGGTCGCCTGCAGCCGGATTGGCGCGTTTTAGTGCACGCTTTCAGACCAGCGAAGCCATTCGCTGGTCGCGAACGCCGCTGGGTCCGACGACGCGCGGCACCCCTTGAAGCCGGAATTCCGTCGCTTTCCTTCCGAAGTGACGCCTCTCCGGTCGTCGACGCACTGGATCACGACTGAACGCCGCCCCTCCCCAGCGCGCTCTTCCGTTCCGGGATCATCCGCCGCCGTCACCCCCTCGGGGACCCCGCGCCCCCCTTTTCAGCCGTTTCGCTCGGAGGTTACCGCGCCGTCTTCGTCGATCCAACGCCACGCCTCCGCCACGCCGATCTCGCCCCGCCGCGCCGCACTCAGTACCTGCGCGCGCAACGTTCCTCCGCCTTCATCAGCAATCGCTGACCGCAACTCCGCGAGGATATCGGGCCGCGCCAGCGCGGCGCGAATCCGCGCACCGATTTCGACCACTTCAAAGAATCCCATCCGGCCCGTCACCCCGCGCCCACCACACCGGGTGCACCCCGCGCCCCGCGCCTTGGACCGCGGGCGCGCCGCCAACCCGCCCTCGGCAAGGTCACCGGGCTCCGTCGCCCCCAGCTCGCGCGGCCAAGGTTCGACGACGCAACACGCCGGACATAGTCGCGGAATGAGGCGCTGGGCCACGACTCCAGCCAACGCATCCGCGAGCAGAAAGGGCTCCACCCCCAAATCCAGCAGCCGAGTGACGGCGCCCTCAACCGAGGACGCATGCAGGGTGGCCACCACACCGTGTCCCGTGAGAGCGGCCTGGACCGCAACCGCGGCGGTAGCGGCATCGCGCACCTCACCCACGAAAATCACGTCCGGGTCCTGGCGAAGCACCGCACGCAGGACTCCGGCAAACGTGAGCCCTTGGTCCGGATCCACCGCGATCTGAACCAAGCCTTCCCGGTGGAACTCGACCGGATCCTCGACCGTGATGATCTTGGTCGTCGACGCATCCACACCGCCGAGAGCCGCGTAGGCAGTGGTCGTCTTCCCAGCTCCGGTCGGTCCGGCGATCACGACCAAGCCGCGCTGCTGCGCGAGCCACGCTCGGAGGCGCGCCTCCGCGACCGCGTTCAGGCCGAGGGCCCCCAAAGGCGGCGGCTCGGCGCTGCGTTGCAGGACGCGCAGGGCCACCACTTCGCCGTGCAGGGAGGGCAGCGTGGCGACCCGAAAATCGGCGCCACGACCGCCTTGGAACCAACTCAAGCGGCCATCGAGGGGGAGCCGACGTTCATTCGGGTCCAGTCGAGCGAGCACCTTGATCCGGGATCCGAGTTCACTCGCCGGGATCTCCGGGGGCACCCGCTCCTCTTGCCAGCCGTGGGCGCCCCGCAGCCGCACCCAGAGGCCCCCGGCATCCGGCTCGAGGTGCAGGTCCGTAACCCCGGCGGCGACGGCGCGCTCGAGCAGCCCGTCGAGCCACGCCGTGGCGGGGGATGGCGTGGCCGGGGCCCGCTCCATCGCAAGGACACTAGAGCGTGCGCAAGGTGTGGCCCAACTGCTGCAGCTTCTCGCGCATGACGATCGGGTCCTGGGCCTTCTCCATCGCTTCGTCGGGCGCGACCAACTCGCGGTTCACGAGGCTCATCAGATGCGTATCCATCGTGATCATGCCCAGGTTCGCACCCGTCTGAATGTCCGAGGTGATGCGGAAGGTCTTGTTGTCGCGGATCAGCGACGCGATCGACGTGGTGTTCACCATGATCTCATACCCGGCGATGCGTCCTCCACCCTTTTTCTTGCAGAGCACCTGGGAAATCACGGCGACCAGCGACGAGGCGAGCTGGGTCCGAACCATGTCCTTCATGTTCGCTGGGAAGGCGTCAACGATCCGGTCCACCGTGCGCGCCGCGCTGTTCGTGTGCAGCGTACCGAACACCAGATGCCCAGTCTCGGCCGCGCTGATGGCCGCCTCGATCGTCTCGAGGTCGCGCATTTCACCGACGAGGATGACGTCCGGATCCTGCCGCAACGCGCGCCGGATCGCCTCCGAGAACGACGGTACGTCCACACCGATCTCACGCTGCGTGACGACGCACTGCTTGTGCGAGTGGTAATACTCGATCGGATCCTCGATCGTGATAATGTGACCGTCCCGGTTCTCGTTGATGTAGTTGACCATCGAGGCCAGCGTCGTGGACTTGCCGGATCCAGTGGGGCCGGTGACCAAGATCAGACCACGCGGCCGGTACAGCAGCTCGCGGACACGGTCGGGCAGCCCGATTTCACGGAGTCCGAACATGCGATTCGGAATCTGTCGCAACACGAGGCCATAGCTGCCTTTGGACTTGAGGATCGAGACCCGGAAACGGGCCCGGTCGAGGTACGCGAATCCGAAGTCGGCACCGCCGTTCAGCTTCAGGTTCTGCACGTGCGAATCCGGACTGATCGAGAGGACCAGCTTCTCCGTATCCTCCGGCGTGAGGCTAGGACCCTCGATGGGAACCATCGATCCGCTGATCCGGAGCGTGGGCGGCTGCCCCACCTGGCAGTGGAGATCGGACGCGTTCTGATCGACGACCAGCTCAAGGAGGTCGTTCATTTCGTAGTTCATAGGTGTCAGGAAAGGTTTGGGCCGAGCGCGCGGGAAAGTTCGTCTGTCGTGGTCACTCCATCCCGGACCCGCGCCCGGCCATCCTCCGCCAGCGTCCGCATCCCGGCCGCACGGACTGCGGTCCGCAGCACATCGGCGCCAGCATCGCGACGGATCAGCGCGCGCAGCGCATCGTCCACCACCAGCAATTCAACCACCGCCACACGACCGGAGAACCCCGACCCGCGGCACACGGCACACGACTCCGCAGCGGAAGACGCCTTAGGCGCGCCCGCACATGAACGACAAACCCGGCGCACCAACCGCTGCGCCACCACGCCCCGCAGGGCGGACGCCAGGAGGGACGGCTTCAGGCCGAGATCCCGTAACCGCACGAAAGCTCCCACCGCATCAGCCGTGTGCACCGTGGAAAACACCAAGTGACCGGTCAGCGAGGCGTTCAGGCAGCTGCGGGCCGTCTCTCGATCCCGCACCTCCCCGACCGCGATTACGTCCGGGGACTGACGCAGCACCGCCCGTAGGGCCTCGGGAAACCCCAGACCAAGGTCTGCCCGAACCCCTACCTGGACTACTCCCGGCAACTCGCGCTCCACGGGATCCTCGATCGTGATCACTTTCCGCCCCGTCTGGGCCAGCCGGCTGAGCGACGCGTGCAGGGTCGATGACTTACCGCTCCCGGTCGGCCCGGTGACAAGGACCAGCCCGTCCGGCGCATGAATCAATCGCTCCCACCGCTCCCGCGCGGCACCGGAAAAGACGTTCGCCAGAGGATCCACGGACCCGTTCGAGCCCGCAGCATCATCCAAGATCCGGATCACCACGCTCTCCCCCCGGATTGTCGGCACCGAGGACACCCGAAAATCACGCATCGCCCGCCGGGAGCTCCACCGGAAACGGCCATCCTGCGGAAGGCGACGCTCCACGATCGACATCCCGGCGAGCAGTTTGGTGCGAGCCATCACGGCAGCCGCATGGTCGGAGTGAACTTCACCCGCGTCCCGCAACACCCCATCAATCCGATGCCGCACCCGGATGCGCGTCTCGCTCGGTTCCAAATGGATATCCGATGCGCGCGAACCGATGGCCTCTTCGAATAGGGTATCCACCATAGCTGCTATCGACACAGGCGCCGGGAGGTTAACGGATGTCTGACGCGCGGATGGGGCCTCAATCGGCCGGATCGGGGCATCCTCACGGACCGCCATGACGCCATTTTCGGCCTGCTCGGCCTCCCTGCGCCCCCACGCTGCACTCCCCTCCCGCACGACTCCCTCGCCCGAGGCCACGTCTGCGCGGGCGTCAACCCCTTGCCAAGCCCGCCCGATCCATTCGTCCGGCGCCAAGACCGGGACAATCGCCGCGCCAAGGACGGATCCGATCTGGGCGAGGACGGCCTCGTTGAGCGGATTCTCGATCGCGAGTTCCAGCGCGTCCACGATCCGCCGCAGAGGAAAGACCCGCGACGCGATCAGAGTGCGGCGCTCGAGCGGGGAAAGGGCCGCGACGATCGGTACGTGCTCCGTAGGCACGTCCTCCCCCGGCTTCACCCTCTTTAGGCCGAAATGCGCCGCCAGCGCTTCCGCCGCCCACCAAGGATCCACCTTTCCTCCCGCCACCCAGCGACGCAGGGCGTCGCCTTCCACCGACGCCCCGTTTGGGTGCAAGCTCGCGGCCTCGGCGCGCAAAAGGTCCACGCCTCCGCTCGGCCGCCACCCTCGCGCCAGCAAGGCGGAGAGGATCCACTCGTCGGCCTCGGGCATGCCCACCCCCGATTTTTCACCTCCGCCGCCCCCGTGCAGGACCGGCTAGCGCGCCAAACTCATGAGGAACTCCGCGTTCGACTTCGTCTTGCGCAGACGCTGGATGAGCATCTCCATCGACTCGATCGGACCGATGCCCTGCATGGTCCGCCGCAGTCCGTAAACGCGCTGCAGCTCATCCGGATGATAGATCAGCTCCTCCTTGCGCGTGCCCGAGCGAAGCATGTTGATGGCCGGGAAGATACGCTTATCCGAGAGCCCTCGATCCAAGTGGAGCTCCATGTTGCCGGTGCCCTTGAATTCTTCGAAGATGATCTCGTCCATCCGGCTGCCGGTGTCGATCAAGGCGCTCGCGAGGATGGTCAGGCTTCCGCCGCCCTCGATATTGCGGGCAGCGCCGAAGAAACGCTTGGGGCGTTGGAGAGCCGTCGCTTCCATGCCGCCCGACATGATCTTACCCGAGTTCGAAGCCAGCGCGTTGTAGGCGCGGGCCAGGCGCGTGATCGAGTCGAGCAGGATGACCACGTGCTCGCCCCGTTCCACGAGCCGGCGGGCCTTCTCGCCGACCATCTCCGCGCAGTGGATGTGGCTTTCCGGCGACTCGTCGAAGGTGGAGGAGACCACCTCGCCCTTGGTATGGCGTCGGAAATCGGTCACCTCCTCCGGACGTTCATCGATGAGCAGGAGGATGAGCTTCACCTCCGGGAAATTCGCTGAGACGGAATTCGCGATGTTCTGCAGCAGCACCGTTTTGCCGGTGCGCGGCGGAGCGACGATCAGCCCGCGCTGCCCAAAGCCGATCGGTGTGAGCAAGTCGACGGTCCGCATCGAGATGTCCTTCTGGACATCCGGCGCCTCCAGCAGAATGCGGTTAAGCGGGTAATACGGCACCAGTTCCTCAAACGGAGTGACGTGATTGGCCTGCTCCGGAGCGGCGCCCATCACGGAGTCGATTCGAACGACCGAAGGACAGCGTTCGTCGCCCACCGGCGGCTGCAGGAGAACTTCGACCTCGTGCCCGCGCTTCAGGCCGTAGCGACGGATCAGGGATTCCGGCAGGTAAGCATCCTCCGGATACAAACGATAGCTGCAGTGATCGTGAACCACGAAGCCATGTCCGCGGTCGGTGAGGTCGAGCCAGCCTCGGTCGCGGAGCGGGTGTCCGGCGGCAGCGGCGCGCTTCAGCACCTCGGCGATGATTTGCCGCTTGGGCAATTGGCCCTCGATGGTGCAACCGATGCGACGAGCGTAGGCGGCCAACTCTGCAAGCGGTAGCGCGGAAATTTGATCGAGTCGGATGGGTTCACCGGCGCCAGCGGCGAGCGAGACGGCCAGCGCATCGAGCGCCGCCACATCGGTGAAGCGGGCCGGATCCGGCAGGTCGCCGATCCGCGGCGCCAGAGACGGAGGAGGAGGCTGCGGCGGATGCTGAGGACCGCGTCCCCCACCGCCACCGCCGCCCTCGGGACCGCCCGGGTGCCACGGCTTTCCCTGACGGTTCCGCTTTTCCTTCTTGAGCTGCTTCCAATAGTCGCGACCGCGGAACTCCCGCGGGGCAAAGCCGGGGCGACCGCCGCCCTGATCACCGCCGCCGCCGGATTCAGCCGGAGGGGTGGGTTCGCCGGTGCCCCCGGAGGGCACAAACACGGCAGGCGAATCGGAGCGGTCCACACTCGGAGCCGGAGCCTCTTGCACCACCGAAACCGGGCGCTCCAGCTCCGGGGCCGATCGCTCGACCACCGGCTCGGGCGACCGTTCCATCGGCAGCTCCCGCTGCACCGGGGCCTCACGGGGCTCCTGGCGCGCCACCGCCGACACGTCCGCCGCCTCCGGCGCCCGCACCGCCTCGTCCGCCGGGGCGGATGCCTTGGCGGAGCGGCTGCGCCCCCGCGGCGCGGCACTCCGCGCCTTCGGCCGCGCCGCTGCCTTCTTGGCGCGACCAGCTGCTCCGGAACTACTCTTGGAAGACTTTTCCATGGGAAAGGAAGAAAAACGAAACGGAATCAAGCACCGGAACGGCGCCGCAGGGACCCTTCAGCCTCGAGTCGCCCCACCAGCAGATCGACCTGCCGGGCCAGAAACTCCGGCGAGCCCTCGTTGCCGATGACATAGTCGGACAACTCAGCTTTGCGCGCCAGAGGCAACTGCTTGGATATGCGAGCCTCGGCCTGCTCTCGCGTGATTCCACGCGCTTCGAGACGGGCGTACTGCTGGGCGGGAGTAGTGGTCACGCAGACGATGAAATCAAACCAATTCTCCAAGGCCTTCTCGAAGAGCAACGGCACCTCGAAAACCCACTTCGCCTCCGGCTCAGCCAAAAGTCGCTCCCGCCACACCGCGTAAAGCAAAGGATGCACGAGGTCTTCTAGCCACTGCCGATCCCCTTCATCCGCAAACACCCGCGCCGCCAGTCGCCCTCGATGCAAGCGGCCCTCGTCATCCACAAGGCCTTCGCCGAAGCGGCCCCGGACCGCTGCGACCACGTCCACTCGGCGGAGAATGTCCCCACGCACGATGTCGTCCGAGTCCAGCCGGCGGTAACCGTGCTGCTCCAGCAGTTTCGCCACAGAAGACTTTCCGCAGCCCATGCATCCAGTGATTCCGACGACGCGTTGCACCATGAGAGAGCGACCGATTAATGCAAATCGAAAGCTTTATTTATTGCAAGAGTTTAATTTTTGTGCAACGTCTTGGCAGCTCGGATCACTCGGGCAGGCACCATGTTGGCGATACTCACCTCGGCGGCGTTGCAGGGCATTAATGCGGAAGCCGTTCACGTCGAAGTCAACACCGGCGAAGCCGGCACACCTGGGTTGCTCATGGTGGGGCTGCCCGACGCCAGCGTGAAGGAAGCGAAGGACCGGGTCTGGTCGGCGATTCAGAACAGCGGTTTCAAGACGCCTTGGTCGCGCACGACGGTGAACTTGGCGCCCGGAGAGCTGCGGAAGGAGGGCTCCGGGTTCGATCTCCCGGTCGCGCTCGGGCTGCTTGTCGCCTCGGGCCAGCTGGAGAGCCCGTTGCTGGACGAGGCCCTGATCGCCGGCGAATTGAGCCTGTCGGGCGCGACGCGCCCTGTGCGGGGGGCGCTCGCCATGGCCCGGCTTGCCCGCCAACTGGGGAAGCGCCGGGTCCTGCTCCCTCCCGCCTCCGCTTTGGAGGCGGCCTTGGTCGAAAACATTGAGGCGGTCGCGGTCACGTCACTCGACCACGCCTTCCGTCTGCTCCGCGGCGAGGTCGCACCGCAGGTGATCACGCCCGCCGAAGCGCTCGCGGCCCTCGCCCGCCATCTCGTCGTCGATGCCGCCGACTTCTCGGAGGTCAAGGGTCAGGCGGTGGTCCGGCGGGCGGCTGAGGTGGCCGTGGCCGGGAACCACAATCTGCTCCTCATTGGTCCGCCCGGCTCGGGAAAGTCCATGATCGCCAAGCGGCTGCCCGGGATCATGCCCGCACCGAGCCGCGACGAGGCGCTTGAGATCCTGGGCATCCAATCCGTCGCCGGCATACCGGGCAGTCTGGGGGGATTCGGTCGCCGTCCGGTCCGTTCACCCCACCACACCGTTTCCGATGTCGCTCTGCTCGGAGGTGGCGTGATCCCGTCCCCGGGCGAAGTCTCGCTGGCGCACCACGGCGTACTGTTTCTCGACGAGCTGCCGGAATTCAAGCGCTCCGCCCTTGAGGTGCTGCGGCAGCCGCTCGAGGATGCGGTGGTCACGATCTCCCGCAGCGCGGGGAAGCTCACGTTGCCGTGCTCGTTCTTGCTCGTCGCCGCGATGAACCCCTGCCCCTGCGGACACCTCGGCGACCGCACGCGCGAGTGCCGCTGCAGTCCAACCCAGATCCAGCGCTACCGCAGCCGGATCAGTGGCCCCCTGCTCGATCGCATCGACCTCCACGTGGAAGCTCCCGCGCTCTCCGTCACCGAACTGCGCGCCGCCGCCGAGGGCGAACCGTCGGCCGCGCTGCGCGCTCGCACCGAGGCAGCTCGTGCCCGGCAGCACGCGCGTTTCCGCGGTTCGCCTTGCAGCACCAATGCCCGGATGTCGCCAGCCCAGATCCGGGTCCACTGCCGACTGCCGGGCACCCTCGCCCACCTGCTCGAGTCAGCCATGAATCAGCTGCAGCTCTCCGCCCGCGCCCACGATCGGATTCTCAAGGTCGCCCGCACGATCGCCGACCTCGAGGGCGCCGAGGCGATCGACGAGCCGCACCTTCTGGAAGCGATCCACTACCGCAATCTGGACCGCCGCCTGCTCGGCTAGCCGAGCCAGACGCGCTAGGGCTTTGCGGCCGCCTCACTCGAGGCCGGTTTTCGATTGTTGAAAAGGAGGTAGCGCGAGGTCTCATACATTGCCTCGATCCACTGGGCGTTTTCCGCGGCAGCCGCCGGGTCTGCCGCCCCCGCTTGGGGAAGCTGGGGATCCGCCCAGTCGTGGCGCGCGTTCCCTCCCGAAAGGCGCCGGGTCGCGTACCACGCCCCGCGCCGCACTCCGACGGTCTGATTGTGGTGGTCGATGATGAAGGCAACATTGCTCCGGCCTCCATCGATCGTCTCCTGCCGGAGGAGATCCCGGCCCAGACTGCTGTTGCGGTAGGGAATGCGCGCGATCCCGGCGATCGTCGGCAAGACGTCCACCATCGAGGCAACCGACGAGATCCGCCGCGGCTCCAGCATCCCCGGCGCGTAAAAAAGCAGCGGGGTATGGAAGGCCGTGAGGCCCTGCTCAGTCCACGCCCGCGGAAAGCGAGTCCCCGCGTTGCCACCGATGCCGTGATCGCCGATGAAGACGAACAGCGTGTCCGCAAAGTAGCGCTCCCGCCGTGCCGCCTCGATGAACGCACGGAAGGCAAAATCAGTGTAGCGAAAGGCATTCAGCTCGTCATTCGATTCAAACCCGGCCGCCGCCAACTCCGCCGCAGTGGCCTGCACGAGAGTGAACGCGCCGAGATCTTCCTTGGGGATCGTGTAGGGGCGATGGTTGCCGGCCGTCTGGATGACGGCGAAGAACGGCTTTTGCTCCCGCGCGAGGAAGGCATTGGCTTCGAGGAACAGTGACTTGTCGCTGATCCCCCACACGTCCACCCGGGGCGAGCGGAATGCGTCCTCCTCGAAGAGGCGGAGGCCGCGAATATTGTTCGCCAGCAGGCCGCGCACGTTCGCCCAGCTCGTGCTGCCACCCAGGAAGTACAGTTTCTCCGCCGCCACGAAGTCATTCAGGATCACGTGCTGGTCCACGAGCGCCGGATTGCGGGTCGCGGTCTTCGTCGCCTCGACGTCCGGGATGCCGGTGAGCAAGGCCCACACGCCTCGTGCAGTCCCAAAGTGCGGGGTGTAGCAGTTGTCGAACAGCACGCCTTCGCGACTCAGCTGGGCGAAAAACGGCGTGGTATCGATCGGATTGCCCCAGAGGGAACTCTTGTACGCGCTGAACGATTCACAGATCACCAGCACGACGTTGCGCGGCGCGCGCTGCACGGGAACCGACGTCGCAGCTGACCCGGCAGGCGGCGTGACGCGGCGCACCCAATCCATTCCCGTTTCCGTGATTCCCGCCGCCCCCAAGTACGCCGCCATGCGCGGCGCATGCGCGCGGACGCGCGCCTCGTCGTAGCCGGAGCCGCGAAAATCGAGCGAACTCACGAACGACTCAACCGGGCTGAGCGCCAAGTGGGCGTGCAGGTGATCGCGGAGGTCGAAGGCATCGCTCCAGCGCAGGGGATACTGGCTGACCCGACCGTAAATCGCGACCACGCAGCAGACACCTGCGCCGAGCCCCCACGCCCAACGCGAACGGCGACTGGTGGGATCCGCCACGCGCCCGGCAGCGCGGTGCTGCCAGACGAGGACCCACACGAGGCCGGCCGATCCGATCAACCAGCCTAGGCTGACGCGCACAATGGGGTAACTCTGCCACGCCATCTCCACCGAAATCCCCGCATCGGTCAGGAAACCCAGCACGCTGGCATTCAAGCGCTGCTGCAGGTAGCGGAGGTGGAATGCGTCGATAATCTGTACCAGCGCAACGCCCGTCACCACGACCGCCGCCACGCCCAACCAGCCGCGGACCACCGCCCGACTCGAGAACGGGTGCAACGCTCGGATGCTGCCGATCACCAGCGCCGGCAGGAGGAGCAGTGCGACCAGCCGCAGGTCATAGCGTAATCCCAGCACGAGGATCCGCGCGATCGCCTCCGCCGAGTCATCCGGCCGCACGAAGGTACCCAGTGCCAGGATCCGGAAGGCGGTCGTGACCGCCAGAATGACGAGCGCCACGGCGGCGAGCCAGCGGAGCAGCCGGGGCGGCGTGAAGCGCGACGGGGGAGACAGCAACGGGGCGGCGGGGGTCATGGCGCAACGGAAACCGGTCCGGCGGAGTCCAATCGAGGATAGGAAGTCGAAGCCGCCAAGTGATCAATGGCGGCCAGCCGCTCCCGCCGCTCCGCCTCGGAGATCAGGGCCACGTCCCACCCCGCCTTGAGGCAGCGGATGAGGTCACTGGCCGGCAGGCGCGCCTCGCGGAAGAGGCCTTCATACTCATCGGTCAGCGTGTTGCCGAAGACCAGCGGGTCGTCGGTGCTTACGGTGCACCGCACGCCCGCCCGGAGCAACGCAGGCAACGGGTGCTCGCTCCAACTCGGGGCGACACGGAGGCGGAGGTTGCTGATCGGACACACGTCGAAGGTCACGCCCCGGTCCCGCGCCAGCGCGACGACCGCGGGATCCTCGATGGCCCGAACGCCATGCGCCACCCGGGTCACGCCAAGCACCTCGATCGCCTCGCGCACCCGTGCCGCGCCGTCGAACTCCCCGGCGTGGGCCTTGGTCATCTTGCCCGCCGCCCGCAACCGCTGCCAGACCACTGCGGTCCACGGCTGCGTCGGCTCCGCCTCGTCCCCGTGCAGGTCGACGCCCGCGAGCGTGTCCCAGTTCCCCACGTCGTCGATGATCGGTCGAAGGCTGCCTGCGTAATCGGTGCGCAGCATGCCAGCGAACACTCGCACCTCCATGCCCGCCGGCGCCGCCGAGCGGATCGCTTCGATGATCACCGGACCCGGCACCCCAAGAGCCACGCACATCGGCAGGTGAAAGCTCGTCTCGAGGTAGCGCACGGACTCAGCGAAACGCCGCGCGAAGATGGCCTTCGCCGCCTCATGGTAGCGGTCCACGCTGGTGAACCAGGCCAGCGCATGCCGGAGCAGGACGCGATCGAAGTCAGCGAAGGAAGCGAAGTGGTGCTCCGGGCGCTGGAACGAGGGGGCCGGCGGAAACTCCTCCGGACGCCACGCCTGCAACAGTTCGTAGGGAACGGCCCCCTCGATGTGCAGATGCGTCTCGGTCTTCGGAAACCGCCGCAGCCACGCCCGGAATGCACTGTCCGGAGCATCCGGCGGCGAATCCGAGGCGTGCATGCCGACGCAGGACCCGATGCAGTCGCGCCTAGCGACCGAGGAGGTAATCGGGGTTGAGCTTGTGCAGCGACTTCGGAACGAAGAGCCCATCCTTGCGGATGAGCTTCCCGTCGAACCAAATCTCGCCGCCACCGTAGTCGGGGCGCTGGATGCAGACCATGTCCCAGTGGACCTGCGACTTGTTCCCGTTGCCCACGCCCTCGTACGCCTGACCCGGCGTGAAGTGGAAGGAACCGGCGATCTTCTCATCGAAGAGAATGTCCCGCATCGGCTGGAGGATGTGCGGGTTGAACCCGATGGCGAATTCCCCGATGAACCGGGCTCCCTCATCGCTGTCGAGGATCTCGTTCAGGCGCTTGGTGTTCGACGACGTAGCCTCGACGATGCGGCCCTTCTTGAAGACCAGGCGGATGTTGTCGAACGACGTACCGAGATAGACCGTGGGCGCATTGTACTGGATGACGCCCTCGACGGAGTCCTTCACCGGGCAGGAGAAGACTTCCCCGTCCGGGATGTTGCGCTGCCCGCCGCATTCGCGCGATCCGATGCCGCGGATCGAGAAACGCAGATCGGTGCCCGGGCCCTTGATCCAGACCTGGTCGGTCTTGTCCATGAGCGCCTTCAGCGCCTTCATCCCGGGCGCCATGCGCGCGTAGTCGAGCGTGCAGACGCGGAAGTAAAAATCCTCAAACGCCTCGGTGCTCATGCCCGCCTGCTGGGCCATGGCCGACGTCGGCCACCGCAACACGACCCACTTGGTCTCGTTCACGCGATGGTCGAGGACCGGCTTCATCGCCTTGGAGACGACGCGCACCTTGTCGGCGGGCACGTCGGAGGATTCGAAGATGTTGTCCGAGCCGCGCAGCGCGATGTAAGCATCCATCGATTCCATGCGCATCAGCTCGACATTGGCGTGCGGCGTGTACTGGGCCTCGGTGGCCCCGAGCATGAGCTCGCGGGTGACGCGGGCTCGGTGCAGTTGCACGTACGGCAGGGCCCCGCGGGCGCGGGCGGCGCGGACCAGCGCGATGACCATCGCGTCCGGCACGTCGAAGGCGTCGATGAGGACCCGCTCGCCCTTGGCGAGCGAAGTGGAGAATCCGGTCAGGCCCGCGGCGAGCGTTTCAAAGCGCGAATCCAGAAGCATGATGCCCCGGAGCTAACCCCACCCTGCGGCCGGGCGGCAAGGGCAATTGCGGGCCGCAAAAAAGGCCGCCTCCCGAAGGAGGCGGCCGAAGGGGACAACGCGTCGTTCGCCGGGGCAAAGCACCCCGGTGAGAGACGGATGCGCCGCGTTAGATTTGGACGGGCTTGTACCCGCCCTTCGCCTTGAAGTAGAGGACCAGCAGCAGGTAGATCACGGCCATGATGGCCGGGATGAAGGAGTCAGCGACCAGCGTGCGACGATCGCCGCGCATGTCCGCTTGGTGGACCTTCTTCTGTTGCTCGGTGGCGGTGCCGGCAGCCAAGGCGGCCTTGGCGTCGCCAAGCTTCTTGCCGTCCAGACCATAGGCCTCGGAGAAGACGAGGAACTTGCTGGGCGTTGCGGCCTTGTACTCGGCATGAAGGGCCGGATCAGCCTTCTTGAGCTCCTCGCCCGCGAAGCGGTCCTTCGCGTAACCGAGGCCCGGAGAGCCGAGCAGACCAGCGGACATCATGCCGATGCCGCCCATGATCGAGATGGCGACGGCGCCCGTCCGCGGGAAGCGGTCGGAAGCGACGGCCAACATGGTCGGCCAGAAGAACGTCTTGCCGATGCCGTAGATCGTCAGGGCGACGAGGGCGCCTGCGAACGTGGAGATGCCGGCGGTGAGATTGAGGCCCACGCACGCGAGGATCGCACAGAGCAGGAGCAGACCCACCGGGGACAGGCCCAGCTTGCGCTCGATGAAATCAGCGCAGAACCGCAGCGCGAACATGGTCATCGACGTGAATACGAAGAGGATCTTGCCCTGTTCGGAGCTGAGGATGTTGCCGGTGATGTTCTGGATCCAGCCATCGGTGCCGAGTTCGACCGCGCCGAGGAGGGCGTGGGTCACGAACAGGACGAAGAGGAGACCCGAACCCACGGCCCAGCCGCTGAGGCCGGAGAAGACGAGGAAGGTGCCGGCGCCCAGGGCGATGGCGACCCAGCTCCAGGAGGCGCTGGTGAAGAACGCTGCGCCGGTGAGACCGCCGAGCATCGGCCCGAGCGCATCCTTGGAGAAGAGCCAGATGAAGAGAGCGATGACGGCGGCGCCGGCCATGCCGACGTCCTTGAGCATTTCACCGAGCTTCAGGCCCTTGGCGGAAGCCTCGGACTTCGGCATGTGCTGGCCGAGGAACATCACCCCGTAGATCACGGTCGGAATGAGGTACAGCGAGAGCTGCCACTTCCACGGAACTTGGAAACGATCGTCCAGCACCCAGCCGCAGATGCCGCCGAGCACCATGCCGGCCGGCCAGCTGGCGTGGAGAATGTTCAGATAGTGCGTGCGCTTGGCTGGGAAGAGCGTGGCCACGAGCGGGTTGGAGACGGCCTCAAGCGTGCCGTTGGCATACGCGAAAATGAACATGCCCCAATAGAGGCTGTTGTACGCGCCCGCTCCGGAAGCGGTGAAGGTGACCACCGCAGACAGGACGTGCAGCGCAAACGCCAGCACCACCAGGCGGCCGTAGCCCACCTTGTCGCAGATGACACCGCCGATGATGATGCCGAAGCAGAATCCGGAGAACCCAGCGCCACCGATCGCGCCGAGCTGCGAGGCGGTGAAGCCGAATTCCGAACCCCAGTTATCGAAGATTCCGCCGCGGATGGCAAAGCCAACGCCGGCGGCCAGAATCGCCATGAAACCGGCCCACAGGAGCCGGTTGGCATTAGGGGCGATTGCCCCGCTTGAGTTGTCGTTAGAGCTCATTACGTAGGACTAAGTGCTGCTTTCGCTATCGTGTGGGTAGTCCCGCGACGGACCGAGTTCGACCGAGGAACGCTTCCAGAGGAAACGGTCAAGGGGCGGGGGGCGCGGACCGTGTTGGGGTGAGGGTGTAACCGAGACGCCCGGCAGGTTGAGCCGCGGGCGCTTGCTCATCAAGGCGCATTTTCACAGCTGATTAATGAATATTCTCCTCTGGAAATCGGCACGAAAAAGCCGCCAACCCACAGGTTGGCGGCGAAAGAATCGGATGCGTCAGCCGACGCCTAGATCAGGGCTGACCGAAGACCTCGACCTCCACGTAGTGGTTGAGTTCGTCGGTCGTATTGCCGGCCGAACTGAGGCGTACGTAACGTCCCTTGGCTCCCCGAGCGTCGATCAAGCGTCCCTCGTTGGTCTCGATGTAGGCGGGATCCTTCCCCACCCCCAGACCCGCCGAGTTATCGATGTCGTTGTTGAAGACGGTGGTGACGCCGGACTTGAACTCCGGGTCATCGGAAACCTGGACCACAACGTCGTGGTACACCCGAGCCTGGGCATGGAAGTGCCAGACAAGGACCGCGTGCACCTTGGCCGAGGCACCGAGATCGATCTGCACCCACTGAACGCCGGGGCCAAACTCCACGAAGGAGCCATCGGCTCCGCTCTTCTCGCCATCGGTGACGAAGCTCAGGTCGCCGATCACCGGCAGGGAATCCGAAGCAGTGACCGTCTTGTCCTTGGACAGCAGCACGGTGCCAGCCGGCACGAGGAGCGGCGGACGCGGGCCTTGGCGGGGCTTCTCGAGATTCGGCAGGGAGATCGGCCGTGGGGTGCCGACGAACAGCGGCTTGGGCAGCTCGAGCGCGAGCGGGACCCGATCCTGCGCGGAAAGCGGCAGGACAGCGGCGACGGCGAGGAGGAGAGCGGTGGAACGGAGGGTCATAGGATCAAAGCAGGAAGGGACGAAGGAGGATCAACGGTGCGTCAAGCGACGAAATCCGAGGGTTGGAAATTGAGGACCTTGCGGGCGGTCACCGCTTCATTGACTCGAAGAACAGTGACAGCGGAGGCGAAAGCCTGTTCCCCCGGACAGCTAAGCGGGGTGCCGTCGCGGATCGCGCCGAAGAAGTTCTCGAGGTGCGGCTGGTGGATGGCCTTGTCGAGCGTCACCGGGATATCCCACGCGGACAGGGCAGCCGTCTCGCGGACGTCCACGACGGACGCGCGCGGCGCGGCGGTGGCGAACTTCGGCTTCACCTCTTTCTCCCAAGGCTTGGAAGGAGCGGTGGCCCCCTCCTCGCCGTAGCCCGGCTTCTTGATCAGACCGGAGGCCACGTGGACCTCCCAATCCGGAGCCTGAGCCTCGCGGTAGAGCTTCGTGTACTTCGGGTTCTCGGACATCTTCAGGGCGGCCTCGGTCCCCATGAAATACTCATGGTAACCACCGCCCGCGCTCGTGGTCGTAAGCACTTGGTAGAACGCCCGCACCATCCCCTCGCTGGTCGGGAACTCGTAGATGGCCATCACGTTGTCGTACCACTCGTGCGTCTTGTAGAAGTCGACCCCGCCTCCGGCCATGACGGAGCTCGGGTTGACGCCCAGCATCCAGTTGAAGATGTCGATCTGGTGGGCGCCCAAGTCGGAAATTGGGCCGCCAGCGTACTTCTTGAACCAACGCCAGTTACGAAACTCGTGCATGTTCGCGTAGCCGTACGCGTTCAGCTTGGCCTCCGGGATCTTGAAGCGCTCGGGCCAGCCGAGATCGGCGCTCACCGAGCGGTTCCACTGGGCGTTGAGGTTGTTGATCCGGCCGAGCAACCGCTTCTCCCGCATCAAGCGATCGCGAACGTAGATGTACCGCGGATTGCTCCGGCGCTGGTGGCCCACTTGGAGCAACTTACCCGCCTCGCGGGCGGTGCGGACCATCGAGCGGGCTCCCTCAATGGTGTTGGACATCAACTTTTCGCAGTAGACGTGCTTGCCGGCCTTGAGGGCGGCATTCGTCTGCTCTGCGTGCAGCCAGTCCGGGGTGGCCACGATGACCGCATCGATCTCGGGCACTGCGGACAGCATCTCGCGGTAGTCCTCGAAGGCCCGGACATCGTGCCCGAACTTCTTCAGCAGGCGCTCACCGTAGGTGCGGTTGTACTCCCAGATATCGCAGACTGCGCGGAACCGGATATCAGGGATCTTGAGGGCGGCGTTGAGCAGCACACGGCCCTGCTCGCCGCAGCCGATCAGCGCGACGTTCAGCGTCCGCGAGCCACCGGCTCCAGCGGGAGCGGAGGCTCGGGCGAGGTAAGGCGTCGCGATGAGCGCGGCGCCGAGCTTCACGCCCGACGAAAGGAACTCGCGACGGGTAGCGGAAGCGGGGGAAAGGAGGGACGGGTTCATCGCCGGGTAAACGAGCGCGGGTTAGGAGCGACCGGACCAGAGGGCGAAGCGGTTGTGGCGCACCAGCACCAGAGCACCCGCGGTCAATCCCACGTAGGTCGCGAGCCACGCCACGCCTTCATTCTCCTGGACCGCCATGAGGCCGAACGAAAGGCCGACCCAGGTCAGCCCGAGCAGTGTCAACGCACAGCGCGTCCGGACCCCCAGCAGCAGGGCCAGACCGAGGGCGATCAGGACGTAACCGAGGAAGAAAGCGAAGGTCTTGGTCGCCCACAGCGGCATGAATGAGGCCGACGTGATGCCATTGGCCATGCGGGCCATGTTGCGGTAATAGATTTCGAAGGAGTAATTGCCGCCCGATTCAAATTTCTCGATGCCCGCGAGCAAGGCGCGGAGCCCGAGGAAAAGACGCAGCAGAAGGAACGCTGCGGTGTGCTCACGACTGGAGACGGACGAGGGGGTGTCGTTGGACATGATTTGGGAAGAAAGGGGGAGAAGGGTAACGCAGCGGAAGGAACCCGTCCGGCACGTTTTGGCAAACTCGCAAACACCTCATTCGGCCCCGCGAAGCCGCAGGGAGGCAAGCGCAGAATGTGCCAGAGCCAAGATTGGCCGAAAGCCCTCGATCCCGCGGACCTGAACGCGGGCAGAGGCCTGATCCCCTCGCCCACCGAACCGTCAGAAGATTCCCTCTTCAACCGTCCGTGAAAGGAGCGTTCACGCGACCCGCCACACTTTCAGTCCGGATAGCCCAAGGGACTCGTCCGAACGTCAATCTTTAACAGGCCCAGCCGTCTTCAGCAGACCCGAAATGCTTCCACCATGAAAAGAATCTTCGCTATCGAAGGAAAACCCGTGGTGCTCGACATCCCCGAGCCCGAACTACGCCCCGGAGAGGTACTGGTGCAGACCGCCTTCTCCGCCGTGAGCAGCGGCACCGAGCTTAAGATCATCGACACCTCGGCGAATCCCGGAACCCTCGGCGAGGACACCTATCCCAACCCGCGCCCGGGACGGCGCGCCCAACTCCGCAAAAAGGGCGTAGACTGGGGGTTCCCAGAACCGCGTCCCCAACGCCCCGGCACCGCCACGCTCGGCTACAGTCTCTCCGGCCGGGTCATCGCCGTTTCACGTGAGGTGACGGACCTTCAGGTCGGTGACCGCGTGGCGTGTTCC